>Ga0214477_100198_pt1 | contig 42428 bp, 30 predicted proteins | sample M1_20Mar14CPVII9_FD_165058 | JGI IMG/M metagenome (GOLD analysis project Ga0214477, IMG submission 165058) | Marine eukaryotic communities from Monterey Bay, California, United States - M1_20Mar14CPVII9sort6BwellC16 | ecosystem: Environmental > Aquatic > Marine > Unclassified | place: USA... | reverse complement strand
TTAGATGTATAACAAGGTCAGTAACACCACCAGCATGATTGTAAGTCCCTCCACCATACTTTTACAGCCCCATCTTGGTGGGTTTCATGCCTCAGATCAGGAAAAAATCTCAATTTCCAGCCAACTTTAGGGCAAGTTTGGCCATCAAGTGGGGGTATAGCAGCATGTAGGTTGTTGAATAATAGATGATTGGCATTGGTTAGATGTATAACAACTCATTGTGGAGTTACAACAAGACAGTTACACTCAAAGACGAGAGAATCCCACATAATAGATCTGATCGATTAGGATGTTTGGGCACCGACCACTACCTTGTTGTGCTCTCTTTTCCTGCCAGTGCTTGTTAAAGCCATCCCATGTATAGGTAAGGACTTGGGAATATGTACTGTTGCATATATTTCACTGCAAAATCTCAACAGACTAACTTTGTTACTTGTTTGGCGTTCAAGTGGGCGTATAACAGCTTGTAGAAAGTTGAATAATAGATGTTTGGCATTGGTTAGGTATTTAGCATGGTCAGTAACACTCCCAGCATGATTGTAAGGCTTCTCTATATTATTGGTTAACTGACTATTTTTATTTTAGAATCAATTATGTACCAGTTTCCAGTTAGCTTATTTAACAAGATCCAATGTCGTCTATGTCACTTATTTCTCCACTTTGCACAGTTATGCGTTTCAATGTTCCTCCAATGCACATTTTTATACATGAACAGATGATAGGACTAGCTTCAGTACAAGATACATCAGCTGAGCAATTACTGAGTGCAACATCATCTGGAGGTTGCAATGGATTTCCTGATAAAGATGGAGAGAGTACAAATGCTCTAACATCCCCATCCGAGTCAACTGTTTGATCAGTAACAAATCTAAACCTGCGTTTTTTGTACTTGTGGTCTTCCCATTGTCCATGAGTAGTTATCAGCCCATCATATACAAACTGGCCATTAGCAGCCATTGATATACCAGCAATAACCCCAATTCCATCACCTGGGCGAAAGCTTCCTATTCCACAAACTGGACGTAAGGCCACGGTTTTATCATCCAAAATCAATTCTACATCGACATGCCTGCACCACTTGTCTGTTCTAACAAAAGGCAGAACTTCAGATGCAATATCGTTTGTGATACTAATTTCAGCATGAGTATCAGTATAGAAGTATTCATCTATTGTCAGGGATTGAGAAGCTGGAGCTGATTCATTGAAGTCAGGACCACCATTTTGAGATCCGTACAAGCTCATCGCTTCTCTGTTTTCTTTTGTTTGCATTATATCTAACATCAATGTAGCTCCCTGACCTCCTTCTAGAGTACAAAAATATCGCTTCATAATGTCAAGCCATCCATCTGTACGAGAGGCTCCATATACTTCAGACCCATCTTTTAGAACACAAGATGATCCATCTGAAAAAAATATTTCAGACATCGTTCCTGAAATGTAATTCAATTGGGAAAAATTGATAGTGTCTGAGCCTGATTGAAACGCCTCTCGAATGATAAGTGTATTGTGGCCTGCTGGGTTGTTGTCGTGTTGTTCGTAGCGACGCATGTCTTCCTCACTGATGCTTGTCGCTATTGTTGAATAGCCAAACTCACTTATTAGTCTCGACCCGTATGCTGACCAAATGAAAGTACCGAAGTCAACCTCCGAGTGAGCGAATGAGTTATCTCGAGCCTGGATGGATATGCTGTTGTAGGGTATATTCTCCCATAGATTTGGTCCATAAGTCGAGCCAATACAATCCTCATTACCCGAAAAGCATATTGGAGTTGATGTATCTGTCGACAATAGGGGCGAGAGAAATCGTGCATAACCACCTTGAGGAAACACAGATATGGATTGTGGTCCCAGTGGCTGAGACGCATACATTGGTGATGCTCGTGCATCAGGAAGATCATTGAACTGCATAACTGCTCCTCGCTTTCTCCAAGGATTTCCGTAAAAGCCACCCGATCCATAAGCACTACTTGAAATAACACGCATCTGAGAAGAGTTGATTAATGCTGATACTGCATCTCCATTGATGATGGTAGGTGCTATGACGGCCTCAGCGACTAGTGAAGGCCGGCCAAATCCGCGCTCGTCCCATGAATCTCTGGAAGATGCGCGTTTCACGGTTTATGAAGACGAGAGAGATGCGGATGTAACATATGTTAGTACTATGATATGCAAGGGCAATCAATAAAGGGAAAATAAGGTCAAACAAAGTAGCCAGATCACCGACAAGTCACATAAAACAAACACACAATTCACATGATGAATAAGTACTAACGCGGACTTTCCCGAAGTTTACCAAGTAACCATCACTCGACATGGATTCGATTATATAGCTCGCTGCGAGTTGTATTCTATCAACATCAATGGCAGCAGGAACGAAGCCAAATGAAGCCCGAGATAAAGCTGCCAGTGTCATTTGACCCTCTAGGGACATAAATGCATACTGTGCAACCCCTTCTACATACACACCGTCTTCGGTATAGTAATCTCTGTGTATCCACATGATGTCGTTTACGATTTGTATGACTTTTGACGCTAGGTCATTCTCTTCATGCCAATATGTAATCGACCACTCTATAAGAAACGAAGAGATGAGTTATTCTGAGTTTCATCTCATGCACAACCTCATATGATGTGTAAATTCTTACCTAATGCAGCAGCACACAAGTGCGGAGTCCAGTTGTTACCATTCCAAAGTTGCCATCTCCCTGTGTCAAACGTATCAACAAATAGGAGAATCATATTCTTCAACGTTGTTTGCACCGCTTCTGCATCTTCTGACGATATCAGACTATCTTGTGAAGTTATGACATCGAAGAAAGTACAGAAATATCCTACCTGCTCGGCAGTTGTTAGATCAAAGGCTGGAGTATCACCACTTCCTCCACATACAGCACCGCAACTCCAAGTAGTTGATGCGAACCGATCCATTTCTTTTTCGGCTACTGCCGTTGCTAGTCGACTAGTCTCTGAAGCACTATATTCACAAGATGAGTAGTCTCCACTATTAGCATTAGCACATGCCCACAAACGACGAAGGAGATGAAATGCCCTGAATCCACCAAGTTGACTTGGTGTCTCGCCTTCAACAAAGTACGGTGAGAGTGATAACCAAGAACCGATGTCTGCATCAGGTTGGGTCACTACACATGACACATACCCTCTGGCAGCTTGATCAAACATTGACTTCAAACTTATATAACCTTCATTTTCACTATCATATTAAGGGACAAGAGCACAACAAAAACAAGTTAGTTAACATAAAATGTATGACAAAACACCTAAAAGAGAGATACTTACAACCAACCTCCGTTAGTGAATGCAGTATCTTCATCACAAGGGGCATCGAAGAACGGGTTCACATTATTTGCTAACCATTGTGTGTCATTTCCATACAGACGAGGTCGAACTACTTGCGGTTGTGTTGGCAATTCAAGTCCTGTTCTGTACATTAACGAGGCTCGTCTTACCATAAGTGTCTTGTCTTTGTAAACTTCAACGATTTCATCGCTCTGTGCAATAGAACAAGAAGAAGGGTTATTGACTTCACCCTGTGCTGGATACTGTGAGTATACCAATAGAGTTATGACTGGATATTCACCAGCAGAGTAATTCAATTCAGCTGGAACATCGAATGTCTGAACAAACTCATCTGCATCGTATGCTGCTCCAAGATCATACGGGCCAGTAATGATATACTCACTTCGACCAGCTGCTGAAAAGAGAATGTGAACTCCAGCAGACATCGAGTGATCCCAGCTTCCTGATACGGTGCACAGATCGCAGTCATAACTTGACGACCCTGCACTGCAAGGGTTACCCCCGTACATCTCTGGTCGATAGCGGTCATCCAATTTGAATGAGAAGACAAATGTCTCAGTCCCTTCCGTCACTACTGGAAATGTAAACGTCATCCACGATGGTGTATTGAGTGCTTTAGCGTAATAAGTTCCAAACTTCGAAAGTAATTGAATCGACTCGGCGTTTATGACAGCTCGGCACAACTCCGCTCCTTCAACAAAGCCTTGGTTGTCGGGACCATTGCAATTATCTGATGTACAAATCTCATTGGGCCCCGCCATGGCAGCGCTTAGAACCCCTTCATCATTACAAAGACCCGCCGTTTCGTCAAGATTTTGAATTCTATGGATCTTGAAAGGATACAAATCAGAGCCTGTTGGCTCAGTTGTATATATTTGCTCAGACACGTCTTCAGCACTAGGAATGATTGGAAGTAAAGGAAGCATGGCACTATCCTCCAGTAATGGTGATATTTCAGACCAGTTTGTGTTTTTTGTTGGACTGGCGGTAGGGCTGTGGCTTGGAGATTGTGTGGGCTTAAGTAATCGATTAATCAAGATTAGATTGTTGTAAAAGATAAGAGATGTTGGGAACACAAATAGAAACATACCATAGAAGTGGGTGACCCAGTCGGCGTACTCGTTGGGGTCTACATGTTTTAGATGTAGAGGTTGTAGCGGTATTAGCAGCATCAGATACATATTTTCGAGAAGGTAAAGTAAACAAACACAGATTTAAACAAAGCAATACGTCCTCACCTGACTAGGAGACTTGCTCGGAGGTTCCGCAAACGATGTTGATGTTGTTGTAGTTGTTTCCTGTTCGGAAGGCTTGGTAGGGGACGACTGTATAAGATAGGAGAAGAGAAGAAATATTGTTAGTTGGGCTTTTCAAAGTGCTGTCAAAGGACAATACATCAAGCTTACTGTTGGTGATGACGAAGGCAGAGCCGTCTGTTCATCGAATGAGAGAGGAAAGTGATTAGAGAAAGACACGACTTTTGAGCATATGATAGACAGGAAAACTCACCCCCACAATTGTTTCACTGGACGTTGTACTGACAGCAGTTTGATCAACTGTAATGCTCTGGACAGTGACAGAAGCGAGGGCGGCATTATTACTACTTTGAATAGCGTTTTGCATGTCTTCTGTATTCGATGTAGCCGTTGAAATCTCATTTATAACTTGGTCTCCCATATTTGTACTAGCACAATCCTCTCCGGTACATGTATTTTCAACAATCACTTCATATTCAATATCAGCTGATGTAGTAAGCAACCTTTCATCTGAATACCGTAACGATCTACGAACGGCATCTCCTCCAATTGATAATATCCGAACCTCCTGCAGATCACCTCCCAATGCAACTAACAGCATATCAAATATCATATCCTCTAATGTCTCAACAAGTGCCGCTTTCTCATCAGTATTCGTTGGTATATCAATATCCCCTAACGTTAAAGTACTTGTCACCACAGTAGTAATAGTTGTCAACTCGTACTCTATGATACCGTCACAACCTAATTGTGGAGTATCTAAATGTTCACACAAGCAAGCCTTACTACTCTGACCTCCATATGCTTTATTACAACACTCCTCTCCCGTTGAATAATTTGGTCGATCATTTATATTATTATAAGGCAAGGGTAGTTTATTCGAACAACCAGAAGTTGACCATGGCATTTCATACAGTGGGTACCAGAAGTTAGCGGTACGATCTGAATTCGTTGGCGAAGCTGTAGGTCGTATATCAATGGGTAACATACTTATACATTTATTCGAAGTCTGGCCAGCATAAGCTTGTTTACAACAAGAGAGCATGTCGGTATACGTCGGTCGCTGTGTATTAAAGAGACAGGGATGAGAAATATGCATGACATGCAATACGATTACACAGCATAAGCATAATATAAACTTACACCATTTGGTAGCGGACGTGTATTTATGCAGTAACCATCATTCCAATTTAAATTGTAGTTTGGGTAGTATACATCCAATCCGCCTGAACAACGAGGGCGGCAAAATGTCAGCACATAAACAAACAAATGCGCTCACATCATATGCACAGTTTCGATACTTACCAACATCCGTAGGACTAATCGTAGGTGGATTGGGCAATTTGCTTAAGCAATATCCGCTAGTCTGTCCACTATATGCAGTATTACAACAATCTACTTCTGTATCATAACCTGGTGAGTTGCAATCGATTGTATAATGACAATATCCCTTACTCCATCCTGCCGAATAGATGGGGTGCCATGCCTCTGACGGAGGAGAATCGTTATTACTAACCCAACAATTTGTTCCAGGATATAAATATGATTCGAGTGATCTTTGATCATCGGTTGCAGTGACTCCGATGAGTATGCAGTGTGTTATTATTAAGTAGATATTATTCAATGCATTCATAATTTGTATTGTATATTGCAATTTTGATAACTATACCTTGCAAATTGCAATCGTCAACTAATACTTTCTACTTCTTCTTATCATCTATACATATAGTATTAGGCCTTGTTATGTGGGGTGTAGAGAGTGATGAGATGTGGAGATGTGAGATGCTGAGATGATTATTGTACTTTTTACCTCTTTTTACTTTGAGGAGAGGGCTTACCTAATTTGTGATTTGTGATGCGACACAGACATTGTGGCACTCAGCTAGGATAGAGGCCTCGTACAATAGTAGTAGCATAGCTCATATAGTGCCTCATCAACAAATCAATGATGACTGATATCTAAGGAGAATTGGTATAGATTGATAAATGGCAACTTAATACATGGCAACTCAGAAATACAACCTTTGCTTATTGTTAACAAAGTGCACTGCAGTCACTCTCTCTGTTGTTTCTCACTCGACTTTCAACTGCCTTTTGAGTTAGATATTGTGCTAGCAAGCTAGGAAAGTTGGGCACCTCCTTATACCCTGGGAAATAATTAACATCAACAACAAGAATTTCCTTGCCATCACTACTATCTGGGGTAGTATCATTTCTTGATTCGATACTGTTATGCTTTACCAAAACATCAAAGCCAAACAATTCCAAGCCGAATGCATCTCGCAATGCTCTTGTTACTGGTTCTATCTCCTCCTTGGTAACAAGCTTTGCTAGATCAGAATCACATCTTTCATCTCCTCTTATTGGGCTTCCATTGTTGTCTTCAGAGGTCATACTTTCTAGCATGGCTGAACTATCAAGTCGTTCCTTTTTCCTTTGTGGAAGCAAGTGCTGTGTATTGTCACGACAAGAAGATTCTCCTTCTTGCCCTATACCAAAGTCTGAGAGTTTTGGATAAGGTCTTTGTGAATTGAATTCAACATAGCATCTACTTCCAGCCGGTCGTTCAAACTCAACATAACTGTCAGTCCGCGGTCTCTTTTGGGGTAGTGGAGACTGTGTTGCCGCTGACGTCGATGAGTTGCATATACCTTCTTGACTTTGTTCAAATACTTCTTTTCCTGGTAAATTTGGTAAACTCTCTCTACAATATACCCAAACTGAATCACCCAATACGTACACCTTGAATAATTTCTGACCATGATTGGCATATTCTTGTAATAGACAAGGAGTCTTCAGACGTTGCAATCCATCTCGTGCTAATACGATACCCATATGATGTGAAGACTTGGTACCCGCCGCTGTCAGAGGTTTTGCAATTAGCGGATATTCAAACCCCGAACTGTCGATTTCATCAGCTAGAGAGGTGAATGTTTGTTGCTCGTTCTCATGAGTATCATTCACAACACGAAACCTCGGAGTACGAACCGGCAAACCGCCCTTTGTCGTAACACCTGCCAAACATTGTGACAATACCGTGGCCATGTCTGCACGTGACATGACCGCCAATATATTGTTAGGCGAATCAACTAACACGCACGAGGGATGTACTGTATGTTTGTACTCTTGTAATCGTTGTATACGATTTGAGGCACGGAGTTGATGACGTGACATATTTTGTTGAGGGAGGTTTATAAGCCTTTTTTCATTCTGTGCATGATCGTTCCCACCCTTGTCTTCATTATCAGCAAAAACATTGAAATCCTTCTTTCCAATCTCTTCAATCCCTTGACCGTCGCTATCACGTAACATTTTTGATAAACACAATATATCCTCAGTCAATTTATGCAGTATCACATCAAATTTACCACCATGTTGTTCTGATAGTGGTGTGTCTAGATCAATGGGAACGAATGATACTCGTATTGGATGACGTCGAGTTAAGGATGAACCTTTTGGTTGCTGTTTATGACCATTGCAAAATGTTGTTGTAGCAACAGATGATCCTCCATCCGTAACCAACGGTGTCTCGTTAGGTTCTCCAGAGCTTGTAGGGTCCAAAGACGTTTTGTTTGACAATACAGAGGCACCTACTTCTCCAAGTTTATCCCCAACACTGTGATCACCCGTAGACGAGGAGGAGGATGAAGTTCGTACTAAATGGATATGACCTCGTGAATCGGGCAGAAATGTTAATTGTATCCCATTGATACTCCCTCCACCATTTTGATTCCCCTTCTGACTGCTACTTCTCATTGTATATGTACTACTTAAACTACGTTCACTTTGTGTATCCTCCGCTTCATATTCATTATCTGCAAAGTACTTTGTTTTATAAGAACTTCCCGCTGCAGAGGGAGTTATATTCGATGTACTAATCCCAGTATGATGAGTTGTCATGGTTGTCATTGAGGATGTTTCATAATCTATTTCTTCAGATTGATCATGATGAACATTATTATTATTATTATTATTATTAGTAAAGGTCGTAATATCAGAGCATTCAAATGTACTAAATGCTTTAGAGGCCTCAGCCATAATTAATCCCATTGTTTCCATTTTCTTTGGACCGAAACAATATCCTACAATAATATTGTCTAAAAAGAATGATTGTGCGGGTATTGTATTATCTATGGGGGTAGTAGGTGTACCATAGCTTGTGTCATTTTTTATTTGATCATAATTTATTGTGTTATTGATATCTTCATTATTTTTGCTGCACAGACTTTCATCTTGCGGCATAGTGCCGCATTGAAATTGGTTGTTATAATCAATAGATTGATCCATGTTTTATACTGTAAACTGAACGATGTCTCTCAGTAATGTACACGGCACGTATCCTCAACTTGTGTGTTGTAGAATGAGGTAAAAGTCTAACCCTCGGTCACCGATAACTCATATCTTTTGTGATATTAATATAGAGTTCTTTTTCTGTTGCGACGAGTACTTATATACTAATACTATTGCCAATTTGCAATTGCAATGCAATGATGTGTGATTTGAGTGGACAAGCCTTCTCGTGTCTCGTATCCTTTGACTGAAGGTTTTTGAATAAAGACGTCTAATAATTACTATAAAACACTGATCTATATGCTTTGCATCATTCTCTTATATCTCTCCTAGCCACACTAATCTCTGTCCATTCATTTCATACCACAACTCCGACGCCATTATTTTTGAAAGGGAGCATCAGGGAGGCCAAATAAAGCACATGAATTGCTCAATGAGTCCCATATGGGTCCCGGAAAATGGCTAACTTATACTTTAACCATAGCTTCCGGAAAATAAAAACTCAAAAAAGTGGCCGGCCATTACCATCCAGGACTAAGTCCTGTGTGGTAATGGCCGGCCACTTTTCCCATTTTTTCATTTTTGCGACCTGTGGTTAAAGTATAAGTTGGTCTTTTTCACTTTATTGTAATTGGGAGTCTTTTGGATACCTAAGCAATTCATGTGGGATACCTCTATCTGCACTCCATAAAAAAGATATTGCATCGACTTTAATTGACTCTACTCAACACTGAACTCTCCCCACTAATATATAATATCTTCACCATACAAGTTTAGACGCTGACATCATATAACTCGGGTAATCATCGGCGTTTTTCCAATATATAATATACTACAGAAGAATGAAATTCATCTTATTTTTGGTATCCTCCATCCTTTCAACTTCTGTGTTGGGCTTCCTTCCATCGTCGCTATCGATTGCATCTACTAGCCGCCAGCACAATAATAATATAAATCAAGAAAGATCAATACCAACTACTTCCCTTGCAGGTAGTGAAAGCAACGACGATAAATCATCAAGCTTTGTTGAAAATGCAATCACTATTGCATCATCACTCAAATCTTTATCCGGCCAAACAATCGTCGTCAAGTATGGTGGTAATGCCATGACATCTCCCGAGCTAGCCACTTTATTCTGTCAAGATATTGCAACACTACAACGTCTTGGATTACGTGTCGTGGTAGTACATGGTGGAGGGCCAATGATCAATTCAATGCTCGAAAAAGTCGGCGTCGAATCAACTTGGGAAGGAGGTATGAGAGTATCAACACCCGAAGTTGTAGATGTAGCCGCTATGGTATTATGTGGAACAGTTAATAAAAACATATCAGGTGGGATAGTATTAGCTGGTGGACGTGCACTAGGCTTAAGTGGTCGTGATGATGCATTGTTACAATGTGAAAAGTTAATGGGGGGAGATAATAAGGATATAGATATTGGCAATGTTGGTCAAGTTGTTACAGTCAATACTGACTTAATCAATGAATTATTAGATAATGGAATAACACCTGTGATTGCACCAATTGGTATGGGATGCAGAGGTGCAGATGATGAGAGTACTATATACAATATCAATGCAGGAAAGTCAATTTGTATTGTTTGTCATGTGAATTCAAGTGTTCAATATGACGTACATGTACTAACAAAAGTACTATCATCCCTCTTTCACCTTAGACGTAGCTGCCGGAAGGATCGCAGGAGAGTTACAAGCCGCTCGTGTATTATTCTTAACAGATATTGCAGGCGTGCTAGACAAGGATATGAAACTTTTAGACAAGCTAAGTTGTGATGATATAGATGGATTGATTAAAGATGAAACGATTACTGGAGGTATGATCCCAAAGGTAACATATGCTACCGACGCAGTTAAGCTGGGCGTACAAGGAGCTTTCATCACGGATGGTCGTGTGCCGCACGCACTATTGAATGAGATTCTGGCTGGAGGAGAAGAAGGTATGGGCAGTGGAGGAGGAGGTACAGTTGTTACTTTATAAAACCACTGCAAATAGACTTCAAACACATAAGTATAAGTTACAGATCAGAGATTTTATCCTGAGACTGTTCAAATGCTCTAACTAAACGAGTTAGATGTACGATAGCCATTTTCATTGTATGTCGAGAGCAACGAGGGTCAATCCTAAACAGAGTTTTCTAATTTCGATCAAAATGAAAACTGATACCATTGGTACTTACCTATAAAAAACTGCCACATCGATCGCCGTCACGCCGTCCGTCGGCCAAAGCAAAGCTTAATACAAGGGACTTATAATCTTAACCATGGTAAGGAGGGTTGTTGTAGTGTTATTGTTTATTTCGGTAATTGGTGGTGGTATCTGATGTGGCGTTGGCGGTGGTTATAATCATTATGCAGTTTGGCCAGCTCACAAAATTCTGCTCCATCATCCTATCTATCATTACAAACAGGGAGCAGTACACGGGGTTTACCTCAAGTATGTTGGCCTTAGTGCTGTGTCATTTTGTGGATATCAGTATGCTATGGGCAACATCGGTCATCTGGGTAAGAAGAAGAATTAAACAATATACTTTTTTTTTTGTAACAATGCACCACTAACACATCTACAATAGATCCTCTACCACTTCTTGCATCGGATACATTATTGGCAACAAGTAGTGGCGAATCAAGTATAATGCCTTTATTACGTCTTGGTACAGCATCGGTATTAAGTTACTCGACCCTGCTTAATGGTACAATTGCAGTCCTTTTCAAACTACGAAAGGGTATGTCTCTTATTGGTAAAGATAGAAACAAAGGTACAATACCCAAATGGAGTTACTTGCTGTTCTTCCCATTCCATATCCCAACGTATGCATACACATACATCCACACAAAGTTTGGCAAGATGAAACCATATGCAAAAGATGCAGAATTAAAGTCATCAGATACAAAAGGTGCCAAGATTATAGTTCCAGTAGCCACTGAGGTTCAACCTGGTATGTGGGTTGGTGGGTGTTATTCTAATCAACTGAACAAAAAGTGGGCAGGAGTTATTGATGCCACTGTCGAGTTCCCTGAAAGATGTGATACAATGAACTACCTATGTCTTCCAACATGGGATGGAGTTCCTTGCTCACCTGCAGACTTGGAGAAGGCTGCAAACTTCTGTATTGATTCTATTGAGGAGTGGAATAAGAAGAGAGAGCAGGGTCTAGTTGAAGGAGATGCTCATATACTAGTTCATTGTGCTCATGGCCGTGGCCGCAGTACTACAATCATGTGTGCCGCATTAGTGAAGATGGGCATGTTTGCAAACTACGAAGAGGCGTTAATGAAAGGTATCAAACCAGCTAGACCATGTTGTAAATTGAATTCCATGATGAAAAAGAACTTGACTGAGTGGCAAAATATATACATTGATGGGAAGAAGGGTATCTAAGAGATGGGAGTAGACCACGAAGCTGTGTATGTTTGGTCAGAGTGGAAAGATGTCAATATGTTTCACAACAAGTTGTATCGTTTAGTGGAGTAACGAGTGACTGTGGATTGACCTTTCTAGTGTCTTCGTCTGTTGTTGTTATGTAATGTATAGATACGAAATGAAAGGCACCACCATATTAAGAACACACTAGGTATTGCATACATCATCTACAGTATGCTCTAACGATATCAAAGTGACTAGATGCCCACTTCACCATCTACTCAAGGCACTCTGATGAGGCACTTGACTCAAAGCCCAAAGCACCTAGGATACCCTTTTTCTATTTTCAGAACAGAGTTTTCTTAGTGAAAACTGACCCACGCGTGAGCGAAATAATTTGCCGCCGTTGAGTGAGTTGCAACTATCCACACACATTGTACAAAGGAGGTAAGCGTGGTTGTGTTGTATACGGTGGTTTGCATGTTAGTAATGTGGTGTACAGTGTGTCTTTTATTATTTGGTATAACTAATATTTGAACCTATCTTTTCAACAATTTTTAGTAAGAAGTGCACCAACACATAATTGCAATAATAGAGCACAATGGCAGCAGAACATGCAGATGAACGTTTCATTCCACCCCGTCAAAAGATGGATCAATTGTCGGTGGTAAAAGATTATTCTGCCATTCCTCGGTTAGAGTATCGGTAAGTATATGTTATCTGTATATATTTTCATGAAGATTCATATAATTTTCTTACCTCTACGAAATGCTTTTGTTTATATGCTGTGTTAATTCCATACCATAATATGCGCTGATAATTCAACCCACATTAATTAACATTAATAGTACAATTGCTGGAGTTAATGGTCCGCTTATTTTACTCGATAATGTTAAATTACCAAAGTATGCCGAAATTGTAAATTTAACCCTTGGAGATGGTACCACACGATCTGGTCAAGTACTTGAGGTGGCAGGATCTCGTGCGGTTGTTCAGGTATTTGAGGGAACATCTGATATTGATAATCGTAAAACACGATGTGAATTCACCGGTGACGTATTAAAAATGGGTGTATCAGAGGAGATGCTTGGTCGATCCTTTAACGGATCAGGAAAAGTTATTGATTCTAGTCCTAAGGTATTGCCCGAGGCATATTTAGATATTAATGGACAGCCCATCAACCCTTCATCACGTGATTATCCCAAGGCTATGATCCAAACGGGTATTTCAGCAATTGATGTTATGAACTCAGTAGCACGTGGACAGAAAATCCCAATTTTTAGTGCTGCCGGTTTACCACATAATGAGGTGGCTGCTCAAATTGCACGTCAGGCATCATTGGTCAAACTAAAGGATACAACAGATTCGCACGAGGAGAACTTTGCCATTGTTTTTGGAGCCATGGGTGTGAATATGGAAACTGCACGATTCTTCCGTAGTGACTTCGAGGAAAGTGGTGCCATGCAACGTACCGCATTATTCTTAAACTTGGCAAATGATCCAACGATTGAACGTATTATTACTCCCCGATTGGCATTAACTACTGCTGAGTACTTGGCTTATGAACGTGATTTGCATGTATTGGTAATTTTAACTGATATGAGTTCATACGCTGATGCATTACGTGAGGTGTCTGCGGCTCGTGAGGAGGTTCCAGGTCGTCGTGGTTACCCAGGTTATATGTATACCGATTTGTCTACAATTTATGAGAGAGCTGGACGTGTCGTTGGAAGAAACGGATCTATTACCCAGTTGCCCATCTTGACGATGCCTAACGATGATATTACCCACCCTATTCCTGGTAAGTGCAATGTTTTGGAGGTTGCAACTTGAGGCTTATTGTTTGTATCTTGTCTCTAACCAATTTGGGAAATCATGATTCCATTCCTATTCCTTTGCTTATTTACAGACTTGACTGGATACATTACAGAGGGACAAATCTACCTAGACCGTCAACTTCACACCAAGGGTATCTTCCCACCGATCAACGTACTTCCATCCCTCTCCCGTTTGATGAAATCTGCTATTGGTGAGGGCATGACTCGTAACGATCACGGATCTGTTTCCAACCAGCTTTACGCATCATATGCTATGGGTAAGGATGTCTTGGCAATGAAGGCTGTTGTTGGAGAAGAGGCCTTATCGATGGAGGATCACTTGTACCTCTCATTCCTTGAACGGTTCGAGTCCAAGTTTGTGTCTCAGGGACCATACCAGGCACGTACTATCTTCGAGTCATTAGACTTGGCCTGGTCGATCTTACGAGCATTCCCCAAGGAGTTGCTAAAGAAGATTCCAAAGAAGACTTTGGATCAGTACTACGCAAGAAGATCTGCTGCCAAGGAGGATATGAACAAGGCCGATGGATCACGTTAATTTATATATGGCTATTTAGCAGCCACGTTGTTTTAAGATAGAGAGGGTTGGAGGTGGCCAAGGCTAATAACTACTTGGGGCCTATATGTATGTTTTAAAGAGCTCGAAAGAGAGCCTAGCACGGTGTTAAATTCTTAATATAAATATAGAGAAAAAGAGTTTGATCGCAACGTCATCTGCACACTGTTTTATAACAAGCTAAGCACACAAAATGTAGTTACTGTAAGCTTTAACCATTGAGCAGCATTTAGACTCACCCAAATCAAGGAAATATATAGGAATCCCTTGCTGGTCGAGATGAAGAGCTACCATCAGTCAATGAGAGAGACTAACAATTTAGCAAACAAACACAACATACACTTCAAGTTTCGCTGTTTCTTCTTTTTATATAATTTAACCATAGAAGTACAACTATTGGAGCAAGAGAGTCATTCTAATAATGATATCTTCTTGCTTGTTATTACAACAAGGGTAGTAAGTTGCATGGCCCGTATGTTCATTTGTATTTGTGTTTGATTGGTAGCCACAAATAAGATGTGGCAAATGTATATAGCTTGAATACTCTTTCTCTATTGCAAGCATTAACAAGAGAGATACAAGTATCCACTTCTTTCATCTCTTCAGAAGTAGGGGAAAGATTTGTCGAAAAGAACACTCTGTGTGACAACACCTGAGAATGCCAACATAGCGGCTCTGCAGTGTGTAATTTCCTTAAGCTTCATTTGCTCAATCTGTGCCTCACTCTTACCATCTAAAAACTTCTTTCCTAATCCAAAGTCTCCTGGAGCACGTCCTGATCCCTGAAGCATTTGTGAAACACCAATCCATCCTGCCATCTCAGCGAATGCAATCCAAACAAAGATATTACCAAGTGCACCATACTCTACGGCGGCATCATGTGCAGTTGCCGATGTGGCACCTGACATAGCCTCGGGATATCCAGGTATACGCATACCAAGATCAACGGCTACATATCCAAGCCAAGCCAGTTGACACATACGTCCATGCTTCAATTCTGCCTCACGTAAGTAATCGACGGGGAAGTAGTTTGAGAAACCCACGGGATCAAATCCAACATTACCAACATATCCCTCACAGTTAGCTGGTGCGGGAAGGAATGGTAGAGATGCAGACTTCTCAGCAGAGATGCTGGTAGAAGCACGTCCTTTAATTTTGTTGCATTTTTGTTGCAATGAAGTTGTGTTGCAATTATTTCATTAGAAATGCTAAAAATACAAAACCAAACCACTCAAATGAAAAGGAATAATCTTACCAGTAGAAGACGGGGCAAATGATGCGGCTGAGCCGATAATAGAAGCGATAATAGCGGCCTTCATGGTGATATTGTTTAGGTGATACGAGAGAGCTAGCTAGTAAGGATACCGCAACACATATGCAATCTTTGCATTTTTCAACCTCAACATGGATACCACTTCACTAACTCCTCGATATATAGTAGGTAATAATACGATGAAATCCGCTGCTATTGTCGCTACAATTATCGGCTCTGCAGGGGCCTTTGCCCCTTCATTCAACGGAGGTACGTCTGTTAAAACACAGCTTGATAAGTATTGGAGATTGAACTTTGAATTGGGTATCCTTTAAAAAATTTGTTCGTCATGATGCAAACAATCCAGCTTTTGAGGATGGGATACGTAGGAGATATATCAGTCTTTGCCGGTAATTTGAAATTGAGGAATATGCTTTAGGTTTGGTGTACTGGCGCTCATGAAAGGGATACAATTCATCGAGATGATAAGGATTGTTTTTGGTATACTTCTTATGTTTATGTTATATTGTTGATGATATCCTATTATTGATGGGACGTTACTTATTGATGGGATATCTCGTGCTTTATTTGTCTACTATCAGTGTATATGATTGCTATATATTTATTATCTAACAATATATTCCATTCTTTTAGCCAAAAGCTCTGCTTTGAGTGCCAAGTCAAGAGCTCTTCCATTCCTTGAATCTCCACCAAACTGTGAGGGATATGTTGGTAATGCTGGTTTCGATCCATTCCGTTTCTCAGACTTTGCTCCCGTTGACTTCCTTCGTGAAGCAGAGCTCAAGCATGGTCGTATTGCAATGATGGCATGGGTTGGATTTGTCTCAGTTGATATGGGTCTACGAGTACTTCCTGTTCCAGAAGCCCTTGAGGGTGTAACTGCTGCCACTGCACATGATGCCTCTGTCGAACAGGGTGGTCTTTCACAGATGTTTCTTTGGTTTGGTTTGTTAGAGATTATTGACGGTATTGCCATTCAACAGATGTTAGAGGGATCAGGACGTGAGCCTGGTGACTTTGGTCTTGATGGTGGTTTACTTGTTGGCAAGTCTGATGCATACATTGCGGATATGAAAGAGAAGGAAATCACACATTGCAGACTTGCTATGCTTGCCGTTTCTGGTGTTTTGACACAAGCAGTACTCACACAAGGGCCTTTTCCTTACGTATAATATTCAACTTTGGCATGAACACATACTTATGTCGTCAACATTATTTCTCAAGTATAGATCATACTTCACCACAACATGTTATATTAGGGGGTCTGGAGTTTAGGTATTAAAGATGAGACTATCAATCCAGCTTATTTCGGGCGCTTATCTAAGAAGGCCTTGGATTGTCACTTGGCTTAGGCAACGCTATGTACTTGTCAAGCTATTCACATTAGAGCAGATTTACATAACCATAACAATGTAATTTGCTCGACAAAAGTATCAACTGTGCTGCCTACTACAATAACATACGACCAGAAGGTGTAAGAATGCTTTGCAACATACCCAGCATATTATTAGAATTATCGATTAGATCTTCGAACTGGAACCACGCTGGGTTTACTTCTCTTCATCGAACTTGACGAAGATGTATTTATTGACTCTTCTTCGTTCTCCTTTGATCCACTACCACTCTTTTTCTTCTTCTTTGAAGACGGTTTAGTCTCTTCTTCCACTGTATCCTTCTTCAACATATTGCTCTGCTCCTTTTGCTGTGCTTCTCTTTCCATAACAGCTTTAACAAGCTTGCGCATTTGATCCTTATGGAATGTCTCTTGCTCTTCATTTTTCTGTTGCAACTCTTGTAGCTTACCTTCATACTCTACTTTCAACTGCTCTTTCATCTTATCAATATTTGAAGAATCTTCTGAGGCGGTTGCCTCCTTAAGCTCTTTGCGCAACTGTCTGATCTTTTTCTTATACTTCTTTTCAATCTTTTCAGTCAGCTGATTTGTTATTGTTTCAGTTATCTCAGTGGTAAGCTCCTCTCTCAACTGCTTGGAATCTATCTCCTCATGATTAGCTTGTACTAATGAAGATGAAGCTGCTTTTTCTTTCTCCAACTTTGAGATATGTTCCTCTAACGCTTCATACTTTGCTGACCAATCTTTGTCAATTGTATCTAATACCGATTCAACAACAGATTGAATAGATGTATCAAGTTCCTCTACCATCTGATTGTGATCACCTACTTCAAGAGTTTTGATAAACATTGCTGAATACTTGGCTCGTATATCTTCCAACTCTGATCTCAATAGTTGTGCACGTTCGTCCCTTGATGATGGTTCAACTCCCTTTACAGTTTCCTTTTTCTTTGCAACATACTCCGCTGCTTCAAGCTTTAACTTTAACATATCAATTTGATCATCATATTGTTGTTTAGAATCTTTCATCTGCTGTTCATATTCTTGTAGCTTACTCTCATTGTATTGTTCTTGAGTATCTTTCTCAGCTTGTAGCTCTTTTAATTCTTCCGCTATTAAATTAAATCTTTCTTCTTGTTGTAGTTGTTTATCAGTTTCTGTTTGAAGCTGTACTTGTAATTTATCAATCTCTAGTTGCTGCTTTTCTATTTCAATATCTTTGTTACGAGTACTCATTGACAAAAGAGACTCTCTCCTTTGATCTTCACATCTCTTCCGCAGTGTATTGCATGTATTTTGTGAAACATATAGTTGTCTTTGTGCTGATTCCAGTTCAGACTGCAAATGGGTTAGATATGCCTTTTTAGCTCGTCGTGCAGAGGATAGAAAAGGTACACGTCGAGATGTGGGTATATTATTAGTGGCATTAGTTACCACCCCGCCGATAAGAATATAACATACAGTGCATACAAGTATAATATAATTCATATTATCTCATTAATTATTGATAGAGTTGATACCAATATAGATGGAGAATTGAGTCAATAATTTTGATGGCTAATAAAAAATGAGGGAGGTGAAATCTCGGTGCCGGTACCTTGGTGCTTTTTTGAGGTACCAGGTTATGAGCCAATAAAAAGCACCGAACCAAGACCAAAAAGCACCGAGATCGGTATCCTAGCACCAAACTCAACCTTTTTAATGGTTCAGCGGATAGTAAGGGGTTGCGCCGACGTATCCCATTCGACCAATATACAACTTTCGGTTCGGATACTCGGCGAATAGATGCATCAATAACATCACTATCACCCTGTCAAGTCTCAAGTTCCGGACGAATCGGTGTGTATAGCCAGTCATGATAGAGTCATATGCATTGAAATTAACACTATTTATATGAGTTTATTCTATTCAATATAGTTAATACTGTTTTACTATTATTTATTAATGCAGTGTATGATTCTATATATTATATTTAGTTATTGTATTAGATCTATTTTGTACTGTTAATCCCGATATACATATGATATGTCATCCCCCCATTACGAATAGATACGCTCTCCATTGCACCCTTTTAACAGTATTTACACCATCCCCTTTAACTTTCCATATATCTATCCATTATAGACGGTTGATTGTTGAATGTGGTGCCTTCTATTGCAATAGATAGGCACTTATCACTTAAATCATATCATTCCCCCATTAAATAACTCCAATCTATTATAATACCTTCACAAACATATAAACTGGCCCCTCCAACATTATTAATCCGAATCTATACCAATGAATGATGTCTTTAATCTATTGCAATGGTTTTGGGAGTTGTTTGTTGTTGTGTTTGGGAGGTGTAATTAAAACCACTCTATTCCAGTATTGTACCTAATACTACTTAATAATTTTGCAATAGCCTCCCCTACAGCCTTATTTATAGTATCCAGCTTGCACATCACTAACAGCATCTAATCTGCCAATTCATCGACATATGCATTGCAATGTACCCAATTTAATTGTATTAATAGGTGGAGGGCGGATTCGTCGTACGATGATGTGCATTATATTGTTGTCATAATAGCGACGAATTATGTGCCCCCTACGCGGTATCAACGGCGTAATAAGCCGCCCAATATTGAAATGATACTATAGGATGCCGATGATATGATGTGGGTGCTCAACGGCGGCGGTGGGCGACGTAGGAGGAGGCGACAGTAGTAGGGCTATTACTACATTAGTTGAGAGAGGGGACAACGGTGTTGTGTTTATTCCCAGAGGTACCGAGGATACCAAAAGCACCAAGAGGCACCAAGTACCAAGTACCGAGATTTCACATTCACCATAAAAAATTATGAGAGTAGGACTAGGATACTAAACCTTGCCGACGAGACGGCTTGGGTTGGGCAAAGGGGTTAGGTGTTAGTGGCGATTGTTGTGGTTCGACGAGCGTCAAACACACACACATACACACACACCTAGACGACGCAATCTACCCTCTGATTCGAATGAAAATAGGGAGATAAGAGCGAGAGAGTATCCCGATCTTATGCATCAAAGGAGTACATTCTTACCAACATTCATATTTCTCTAGTGGTACGTAATGGTAGCAATTAAATACAAAGAATCGATCTATTTATATACGCATAATATCTTATAATGTTAATATATATCATGTATATGCATCGTGTGTAAATACATGTATGAAGATATATAGGTATGTGTAAAGTCTACCCAAGAAATGACAGAGAGATGAGAAGATACCATTGCAACTATATTCATCTACTCTCTGTGTCCTGAATCTGTATATGTATATTGTATGTGGCCTTACTCATGTATATATTGAATCTGATAAAGCTGACGGCCAGTGAGTGTATTTGCAAAGGATAGCTGCGGGATATTAGTGAGTGTTTCTAATGCGGTGTCATCTTTGTGAACACTTTACAATTGTACGTGTCGCTTAATTTGCATCACCGACTTAAATCCTAACATATCTAGTATATGCACCGATGAGGGGATTCTTCTTTTAATGTATTATCATTTCCAACTTATCTCTAGATCTTGTATCGGATAGTTTATGTCATATATTATGGTATGTATACTTGTATAATGTATACATATCTGCATTAGTTGTTTGTTTTATAATGATATGATATCTATCATGAAATAAAAGGGATGCATATTTGAACTAACCGTTGTAGGATGCTATTTCCATGGTCTGGTTGACTGTGAAGTAACTTTGCAAATTATATAAACAGTATGTATCGTCATTAACTATCTCGGTGATCTATTACATATTATCTGTAGTAGGTACATATATGGAGGCTTGTGGTGCTTATGGTTTTGCTTTTGCAATGGTAGCATACCGGCCTAAAACAATTATCATATCCGCCCCCATTGTCTAAAACTAAGAGCCCCTCATCTAATAGGCCACTCTCTCTTTTCAATCATCTCACATAGCGCGCCCAAGCGCCATTTTGAAGAGAGGCGGCAAACTACAAAAGCCGATTCTTTCTTGAGATGAGCCGCAAGAAATGCCAACAAAAAACCGCCTGTGCGTGTCTACGTAGGACCTCGTAAAATGCTTTCGACCCGATGTCACATAACTTGAAATTGTGCGAAACAGACAGAAGCGATTCAAAACAATAACCAACAGCCTTTACCCTCCAATACAACTGCAGGGTGATGGCAACAAACTGGCGCTCATAATTCAAAACAACAACAACGTCGCAATAAAACTGAACTATAATCAATAAATACAATGAGTCTATCATCCATCCAAGCCGCCGCCGAGCATACTAATGCCGCCATCGATACAACAAGCAATGTTAAATCATTGGAGGTAGCAACTGAATCCCCAACAAATGTTATCCTAGCAGTCAACGAGAGTATATTTCGTGTAGGAGATGCTACTGGACAACAACAGTTGTCTAGTACTACTACAACCACTAGTGGTGATATGCACAACAACATTCGTCGCAGTGCATGTTTCACCCCTTCACTCAGTACCGCATCGACTCTCTCCGACGATACTGATACAAGTGATGATATCAGCAGTGATGATGGTACACAACAACATCATCTCCACCGTTATCTTCCTCGTCAACGACAACGGCAGCAGACATCGCTACTGCAATCGATCTTCCGTCGTCCTGTATGCGGTATCAAGCGTTCTTCTCCCGATGTTAGCGAAGAGGAGAATGAAGATGACGACGATGATGAGCATCTATCCCTGCCTATGAAGAAACGGCCATCTCTTGGCAGTATCAAGAAGGCAAATCCCGTTGGTAGTGATGATGCAGGATTTGATGAACCTACTGACGAGCTGCAGCAGCAGTTTGATATCCCATCATCTCCAGGTCAGCGTATTGAGGATACACCTCTTTCAAGCTCGATGTCGTCTCCATACACCTCATTGTTTGCTGCTAGTTCATCCACATCTCCATATACCTCGTTGTTTGCCGAGGTAGATACCTCAGCAGCAACGACCTCAAGAGAGCCATTGATTGAGATTGCACCCACTCATCATCATTTGGCACATCCACTCTCTTGTCCTGAGAACAGCCCTCGCAAAATGAGTGCACATGATATGATCAAGAATTGAATAACACTACATACTATGTGTGTTTGGCAGGGAAAGCTTTAGTGTGTTTCCTTGTTTTGCACCTTACATAAAAGAAAGAAAGAAGATAGTAATCTAGTATAATTATAAAAGTAAAGATAGAAGTAAAAGAAATAGACTCGATCGGACTATACTATATAGATGTTTATTTTGTCAGTTCTTCTATCCAAGGTATCCTTGTCGTTCGCTCTATTCATGAGTAAATATGTACAGCCACCGTCTCATCGATCACTGACATGGTGTACGACCTCATATTATCAATGTATGTATGAATCAAAGGTATTGTCTACTCTACTCTAGAACGGGTTATGTTCACCTCTATTTGATTGATAGTCAGTCATCACGGTTACTAGACACAGAAATGGATTCAAACCTCCCTATACCTATACTCCGATGTACAATATTGACAAATGCACATTCATACATACACGCAAACTCTATTCTCTAGTTTTATTATTATACAATCAACACACATTGTCTATAATCTAATACTCTATCATGGATCCTCACGAAAACGAACTCTTCGACTACCCGGCCTCTCCTGATTCTCTAAATACCAATCTTCATTGTCATCACACATGTCAATGTAATTTTGATATTCTTGTAGTTTATTGTGTGAAACTTGCTTCCCTGCTGCTGCTTGAGGAGACCTTGTCGTTGCAACTGATGTTCTTGTAGCTTGAGAGGAAATTCTTGAGGAGGACTTGAACTTGTCTTGAGGTACTAAGGAGAGTGTAGTGTTCTTACTCTCTCTTGCTGAATACTTTGGGGAAGATGGAGAATACAAACGTCTAGTAGTACTTGAAGAAGAAGAAGAATGTCGACTACTACTAGTCCATGAAGAAGAAGATGATGATGATTGAGATGACAATGCAACAGATGGAATAGATGAATCATCATTATCATCTGTATGTACAGTTGAACATGCCGATGACGCAGAATCATCTTCTTCACTTGAACTGACAATGTATTGTTCAAAGTTATTTGTCTTCTTCTCGTCCTGCTGCCGAGGATCATACAACGACGTATTGGTACTACCACGCGAGGATGGTAATGTCGATTCAACCAATCGTCCATAATGCCATTGTCCTTCATTGCAAATAGCACCCTGTCTATCACGTAAGCTACCCAAGCCATGTGGTAATTGTGTACCTATATCAATCTTTCCTGTGTAGTATCCATTGTTATATTGTAGACCACATACATATTGTTCTTGTTGTTGTGGTGGATGATGACTGGTGTTATTTGACCTGTGAGACTGACCACTGTGAGAGGAGGTGTAGCTTGCAGAAGAAGACGAGGAGGAGATGTTACGATGAGAGGAGCCACCACCCTGACTGCTGCTACTGCTTCTACTTGATCGTGAACTGACTGATAATGACATGTCTAGTGTACTGCTATCACACGATGAGATTTCATGTGAGTAGTACTGCTTGTTGATATTAGTAGTAGGGCGGTGGTGGCTACCGCATGAACGTGACGATTGACCAAAGGAGGATGTTGATTCTATATTATTGTTGCGAGGCTCGCGGTTATAAGTTGATGGTGCAGACTTGATTGATACATCATCGGAACGTTGCTTCGAATGGCGGCGACTTCTACTACTTCTATGCTGCTGCTGCTGACGGTGAGTAGACCTTGAACTGTTACTACGTTGTGCAGATGCATGAATTGAACTAGCATCCCAGCCAGTAACAGAAGTTGACGAAGAAGATACCACATGACCAACTTGACCGCGACCGCAGTCATCATCTTGATCATTACCTTCAATACTCATTAATTCCATAGCACACATTGGACATATCGATGTTATAGTTTTATATCCACTACCAAAAGTTTTCTTCTGTTTTAATTGGATTGTAAGATGACGGATACATTGTCCTTTGGTATTAGCTGTGGAGTATGGCAGTGTTGTTGTTGCGGCGTCCATTTGCCAGCTGATACTCTCTCTGTTATTGCTAACTATATTGATATATCCACGCTATTCCCCGAATAATGAAGGCAATAGGCTCTCTACCTCTAGAGATTAGATTGATATCGTACAAAAAATGGTGCAGTTACTCAGCCCTTTTAATCAAGCCCAAAACCGGATTCCCTAGAAGGTTTTCATGTTAGTAAACTCCTTTTTGGGAAGAATGGAGGTCGATAGACGAGAGATGAATCAAGCTAAACAGCACAGGGAGGGAGGTAGTAACTAAGCATCTATTATACTGACAAACATTAAGTATCTCTTGTTAATTACCAGCCGACTTATCCAACTTGATGACAGCCATGAAAGCCTCCTGAGGTACATTAACTTTACCCATTGCCTTCATCCTCTTCTTTCCCTTTGCCTGCTTTTGTAGTAACTTCTTCTTTCTAGACAAGTCACCACCATAACATTTTGCCAATACATCTTTCCTCATTGGTGATATAGCCGCACTGGCAACAACCTTAGCTCCTATACACGCTTGGATTGGTACCTTAAACATTTGACGGGGTATTAATTCCTTAAGACTTGCGACCAATCGTCGTCCTACTGTTTGTGCAGCATCGACATGTACAATAGTTGCCAGTGGAGGGGCATCTTCATAATTGATCTTGACATCTAAACGTATCACATTTCCAGGTCTGTATTCAATGAGTTGATATTCCATTGATGCATAGCCCTGTGTTCTACTCTTCAATTGATCGAAGAAGTCGGTAATAACTTCGGCTAAAGGCACTTCATAAATAATTGTTGATCTTGTGGGTGTTAGATATTTGATATCCTTCAAAATACCACGACGTTCTTGCCCAAGCTCAATAATCTGACCATTATATTCAGAAGGTGTGAGTATTTCCATCTTGACGTAGGGCTCTAATACCTCCATATCACGTAATATTTCAGGCATTTTCGATGGTGCATCGACAATCTCAGTTGTCATCTTATCACCCTCGCCCTTGGTTACCTTGTATACCACAGAAGGAGCTGTTTGTATCAAATCCAAATCATACTCACGCTCTAACCGTTCTCGAACTACATCCATGTGAAGCAAGCCCAGGAAGCCACAACGAAAACCAAAGCCCATTGCTCCACTCGTTTCTGGTTCATATGTAATGGCGGCATCATTCAATCTCATCTTCCCTAAAGCATCTCGTAAGTTTTCATACTGATCTGCATCCACAGGGAAGACGCCACAAAAGACCATGGGCACCGACTCACTATATCCAGGCAAGGGGGTGATGGGCGATTCATCTTCGTCACCCTTACTATTTGGATCTAACTTCTTAGCCGCTTCTTTATATTCACTTGATAAGGTTATTGTATCTCCCACACGTGCATCTAACACATCCTTGATACTACCACACATGTATCCTACCTCACCGGCACGGAGACAGTCTACTGGTACCTGATTGGGTTGCATAATCCCAACCTCAGTTACATCATGTTCAGCTTTCGATGCCAAGAAACGGACTTTATCTCCCTTCTTCACGGCACCATCAACTACACGGAAGAATACAATAACACCACGATAACTATCAAATAATGAATCAAAGATGAGTGCCCTGAATGGTCCTCCAGTCGAAGGTTTTGGAGGAGGGACATACTTGACAATTGATTCCAATATATCATCAATGCCAATCCCACTCTTTGCCGATGCTCTGACGATATTCTCACAATCTAACCCGATCGTATCCTCAATCTCTTCCGTAACTCGATCAGGATCAGCGGCCGGTAAATCAATCTTATTCAATATTGGTATAACTTCCAAATCATTCTCAATTGCAAGATAAACATTAGCAAGTGTCTGCGCCTCTATACCCTGTGATGCATCCACTACCAATAATGCACCCTCACATGCCGCTAAACTTCGACTAACCTCATAACTAAAATCAACATGTCCAGGCGTGTCAATTAAATTTAATAAATACATTTCACCATCTTCTTTACTTTTATATAATACTCTTGCGGCCTGTAACTTGATGGTTATTCCACGTTCACGTTCTAAATCCATATTATCTAATAATTGATTTTGCATATCACGATTTGCAACTGTTTGTGTCGATTCTAATAGACGGTCTGCTAATGTTGATTTACCATGATCTATATGGGCTATGATGGAAAAGTTACGAATTCTGTTGGATTGGAAACCATCGGGTCCGAGTGCCGCGTCTTGATTTGATACTAATTCTGCTTTTGCTTTTGTTGAGTATAGTTTGCTATCATTATACCTCCTCCTACTGATGATGCTACTACTTGTTCTTGATATTGTTGATGTCGAAGGTATTGTAGAGAAAGCATTGATTATTGTTGTATAATGTATTGCAACTATTGCAACTACCGAAAGAAGCCTCATATTGATCTCTATTGTATGAGATTGTAATTATAAGGTAAATACAGTTTCAATACAACCTACTATCTATAATACCCATACCCTCTCTATGAATTGCGCTACTATGCACTACGATACAACTACATACAATCAACTTTGGTCAGTGAGTCACTGGACTCCCTATTATTATGGATTGGCGATACAACATTACGTTTATTCCTTGATTGCCTTCAACAAGGTATCCACATACGATTGTGCTAGTAACAAAACCCACTAACAAACCTCTACACTACTACACCTCTAATAACCATGAACAAGTCTTTGAAGATCGTTACCCTTTTCTGCTTAATTGCTGCCTCAATGGCATTCGCCCCTAACAAGGCCAATGGTAAGTTATGAAGAAAAAAATTGATTGCAATAGATAGATGCGAGTGAATTTTAGTACTCCTCCTGAAGTTGATATGAGTTGATATCCCTATCTACAGATTGATACATATATATCAGATATATACCTAAATTCGTATATCGATATACGGGGGGGGATTTCAACGAAGGGGTTTCTACGAAGATATCTATATTTGAGCATATCTTGTGCACATATTTTGGTTTTATTGCAAAACAAAATCTAACCCCTTCTTTCCCCTCCATTACTAAACAAAATAGTTGTCCAAAGAGCAACCGAATCAGGCTTCGACCTAAAGAAGGCTGCCATCGGTGCCATCCCAGCTGCCATTGCCACACCCGCCTTTGCCATGGATTCCATCGTCTCATCATTACCAACAGAGACTCTTTCACTTGAGGTTCAATTCGGTGCCTACCTTGCCGTACTCCTTGGAACTCTACTACCAGTACTTTTCTTGGTTAACCTTTACACTCAGTCAGAGGCACGTGCCGCTGGTAAGGCTGGTGGACAGGATTCCGAGTAAATATAAATGACTCGTTATTTACTACCAGAAATTTTAGATTATGTGTTGCTATGAATAATCACATGAAACAATGAATATACAATAAAGAAGGGCGTTTGCGATTTTGTGGAGGATTTTAGTGGGAAAGAACTATATAATACAAGTGAAACAACGGGAAGATTATGCTGTTTCCAACCTTTTATTGATGAATGTCAAATATGAACATTTGCATCCTCAATAAATTATTTCGAGAGGAAGATGTACTGCTTTTAGGTAGCGTACTTAACGTTAATGTGCTCCTTTTATCTCTTACTATAAGTACTGCATACCTATTCAAATAGTAGACTTAGTAAGAACACAACTCTTGCTTTCGAATGTCCTAGCTCTAATCTTATATTTATTATCTCTCTCTACCACTCTAATCATCAACCTCTACTGACCTCTATTAGTAAAACTTAGTTGCCTTCTTGCGCAATAAAGCAAGTCCTCCAAGTCTAAATATAAAGAATAACATCCATAAGATACCCCAGTAAAGCCCTCTTTGATCTTCTTTGACTTGATTAACTTGCAACAGCTGAGCGCATGGATTAAGCATCCCGGCGAACTGATCTGACTTGGCACAGTCACCAAACTCGGCAAGAAGAGCCAACCGCACACCATATGTGAGCGAGCATAGATATTGTGCCCATCGTAGCCAGACTGGTATTAGATCTGTTCTAACGAAGAATCCAGCAAATAATAGCTGTGGGACAAACAGAAGAGGGAGGAACTCGACTGCCATCTTGGGGTCTTCCACTGCACAACCAAGTAAGACTGCGTAGGCTGTCGATGACATTGCCAGACCATACTCTATTGCGAGGAAATAGAAGAAACCAGACTGCAAACCAACCATGAAGTATGATATGAGAAGCTTTTCATAATGAAAGAGAGGAACAAGAGTATATACAAAAGTTAGTCTCATATTGTAACAGAAGTAGATGATAAAAAGGGAAAGATGCAACTTACCAATACTAATATCTGCATTAGTGTTATCAACGCCTCCATAGCTAACCGTGACATGAAATATGAGATGACTCCATAGTGGTTCTGAGGAGGTGTGTGTTGACAGGTAAAATATATGACATGTGAGGTCACAGATTAAAGGCAAGAAAGGAGACGTTGCAATAATCTTACTGTAGAGAACTCTCTCAAGAACACAGGTCTTTCTTCAGGGAAAGAAAGTAGTGTAGGCATAGCCGTGCCAAACATACTCATCATCAGTATCATAACCTATGAACAGATTACTCGAGGTTAGCCAAGAAAGATGAAGAAAAGAAGAGTTAAACAACATTGATAAGTCACTTACCATGGCACCAAAATGGCTATTGAACTTTGCAGGATCTATTGTACCATCTTCATTGGGGGCACCCACTTGGAAGAAGATACATCCTACCAATGTACTAAGAAAGGTTGTGAAGGCAAATCTTGCCCCGACGCCCTTTTTATTTCTTCTATTATGGACAACTTCTCTCTTAAACAATAACATCACTTCCGAGAAGAAGCCTACATGTTTCCACTCATCATCACTTATATCTTCATGAGCTGAAACTCCTAATGAATCCAATAGCTCTGATTGTTTGGGAGTAATAGCAGGACTGAGCTTTCTCTCATCTTTTGCAAAGAAACCTTCTTTAAGCAATTGTTCTTGTGTATATTGCTGTGCTATTTCCATTATCCAATCGGCTGGGTTATAATTCTTTGGCATGGGATGATTGTGTGATGCAAAATAGTCTGGAACTTGAGACACAGGGCCTTGGAACATGACCATTCCTTTATTCAACATGATGAGTCTATCAAAGCTGTTGAACACATCTGATGACGGCTGGTGGATAGTGAATAGAACAGAGCATCCAGCACTAGCAATCTTCTTCAACACTTTAATCAGCTGCATAGCCGAAAAGGAGTCGAGTCCAGAGGTAGGTTCTGATGATTGGTAAAAACAAAGGGTAGTAGTTTATGAGTTCATATCATATGAGTACATGTATCAAAATCAAAATGTAATAGATGTCTCACCATCTAAGAAGACCAAAGAAGGCTTTGTTACCAACTCTACACCAACACTAGTTCTCTTCCTCTCTCCACCAGATATACCCTTGATCAAATCACCACCAATCATGGTCTCTGCACAGTCCTGTAGTCCCAGCTCCTTGAGCATTTTATCAACTAATTCATCAATCTCTTCGTCAGTGGTTATCCGTGGCAGACGAAGTTTTGCACTAAATCTAATAGCTTCTCTAGGAGAGGCAGTAAACGTCAAACTATCATCTTGTGCAACGAAAGCAATCTGTTTTCTCACTTGTATATGTGTAGGGTCTACTTGAAACTCATTCATTCGTATATCAGACTCCACTGTTATTGTTGAATTCGTCTGAGATCTACCAGCGAGTATATTAAGTAACGACGTTTTTCCTGCTCCTGATGGGCCCATTATTGCAGCTAATTAGAGATAGATAGTAAGTTTGAGTCATATGTAAACCAATCAATCAACTTCAACATGCATCAAAACTTACTTATCTCCCCCGGAGGAACTTCTCCCCATACATTGTTCAAAAGCTTCCTCTCCCCATCCTTGTTATTCTTTTACAATTCATGTTGATAGATATGCAACAAGTAAACATTGTATATGGTATCAGATATAATTTAACAGCAACAAAGAAATAACAATTGCAAAGATATATGATACCAACTCTTACCAATGTCATATTTATATTACTAAATATCAACGCATGTCCTTCACGAATTGCAAATGGATTTCTTCTAGTTTCAGTAGTAGATGCTCGACGGGAGAGGCCTATACTAGAAGTTCGTCTCACTCGATCACCATTCAATACTGTTTTGCTTCCGGATTCGACATCATCATCATTTTTTGGATTCGATGTCGTGTATTCCTCGGTTACTGCACTCTCTGAATGAACAAAGGTGAGAAACTCATCATAATCTTTATCTGTAGTATTCTCCATGTTGATTGCTCTGTTATATTATACTACAAGCCGCCATGATGGTCAATATTTCGGGCGGATTCATTGATTCAATGTTTGTAAAGGCCTTCATGTGATTTGTGATGGGTTTATCCTTTCGTTGATATGTCGCAGCGAACTCCCAAATGCCCAGGACTGTATGCCCAGGAGCATAATACACTATTCACCCACAGAATGAACAATGACTGCAAGCAAATTAATAATTAAGCAATAATTAATTAAAATAAAATCAACAATAAGCGATGAGTAGTAGCCGTAGAGGATCCCTTGTCAAAACTTTATCTTCGGTATTTCTCGGAGGGGAAGAGAAGAAGGAAGATGAAGACGGCGACGGTGAGCCAACATTCCTAGCCAGTGATTTAGGTCCACAAGTCGCTGCAATTTTAGACAAGTATGGTGATAAGATACACGATGATAGTTTTCTAAAGATTATACGTCAGTTAGAATTCTGGTATACAACCGATGATGATGCACGTCTTTCTGATGATGAGTTTTTGAAATTAACAGAGAGGCTCGCAAAGATTGCTAGTTGGCGTGACGAGGTAGATGATGAAAGTATACCAGATGATAAGAAGTTTAAGATTCCAACTGTTAGGTTTGGTAAAACGGAAATAGATATGCCAATTGTTACTTGTGGAGGTGAGTTTAGAGTATGTTAAATGTGTGTGCATATCTTGTGCATATTTTATTTATGTATGTGCTGCATATCTTGTGCATAATAACGATTTACCATGCGTCTCACAACCATTACTATCTTTCCCTTAATCATATAAGGCATGCGCATTCAAGAAACTTGGATTCCAGATACGGTGCCTCTTCTCAAATCGAACAAAAGCAAGGTAGTGAAGTCTAAATCACAAGATAATCTCAAAGATGTGATCAGATCCTGTCTAAAGCTTGGATTAAATCATTTTGAAACAGCAAGATTTTATGGCTCATCAGAGATACAATTTGTGGATGCACTTGCTGGTTTGATTCAAGACGGTACAATCAAAAGAGAAGACTTTATATTCCAAACAAAGCTTATGGCAAGCGCTACAACTACAACTAATGACTTTAAAAAGCAATGGCAATCAAGTTGGAATAATGTTAATCGTCTTGGATATGTAGATTTATGCTCGTTTCACGTCGTTAGTGAAAATGAGCAAATTGATAATATCATGAAGGATGATGAGGATAGTATCTTCAAGTTTGTTGAAAGTTTGAAGGAAGAGGGAAAGATTAAGCATATCGGTTTTAGTACGCATGGTTCTGCAGAAGTTATTATGAGGATGATCAATACCGAAAAGATGGAGTATGTAAACTTACACCATCATTACTTTGGTGACTATCACGCTTGTGGCACCCCTAATGGACTTGGCGGAGAGGGCAATGGAGCTTGTGTGAAGCGTGCATTAGAATTTGACATGGGAGTCTTCAATATCAGCCCCTTCGACAAAGGTGGCAAATTATATCGACCATCTGCAACTATTACAAAAGCAATTGGGGCAGAGCTTTCACCTATTACCTTTGCTGCTCTAAGGTGATTATGTTGTATGCTTTATATGCTTATTTACACCTAACTTACACTGACTTCTTTACTTATTTAGATCCTGGAAGATGGAAGGTATGCACACAGTGAGTGTTGGCTTAGCTCGTTCATCTGATCTTGATGAAGTTATCGAGGCAGCACGAATTTATGCAGAAGGGAAGAAGGCAGATGAACTTGTGAAAGCTGCAAGTGATAAGTTGGATCAAGTAGCCATTGACAAGTTAGGAAAAGAGTGGTTTGAGAAAGGGTTGCTCAATATTCCATCCTTTTATGAACCTTCTTCTGACGGTATGGCGATTGGTCACATGTTATGGCTGCACAATTGTCTTACGGCTTATGGTCTGCATGAGTTTTCATCAAATCGCTATTCTATGATTGAGGGTTGCTCAAAGAAGTGGAGCAAATCAAAGTCTTTTGAAGAGAATAAGAAGAAGAACTTGTGAGTGTATATATTTACTTTTGTGTGTATTATTTGTTGTATCGAGTTACTTAAAGTCTGTTGTTGACTCAATTATTCTCTTCTATACCACACAGCAATCCTGGAAACCCTGGTCGAAGCTATGACAATAGTGTCGATTTAACTGAAGCACTAAAAGATCATTATAATCCTGAGCTTGCTAAGAAGAAACTTCGTGAGGTTCATGAATGGCTTAAATCTGACGCCTCAATATCAGAGGACGAGAAGAATAAGTTAGGATGGAAACAAGCATACAATCTCACAACATGGGGTAAGTTATAAAAATTGTGCCTATCATATGAGCTATACTGCCAATGTGTTGAATCTATATCTAACCTTCCTTCTCTCTCATAATATTATAGAGGAGTTCCCGGGAGAGGTAATCTCTGTTTCTAATGTCTTACTTTCGCGTATGGGCATTAAAAGCGGCGGAGGTAACCAAAAAGATGCTATCGAAGAGGCAAGTGGTTTGCGAGGTGCTGTTCGGCGAAGGAGCTCTCTTGTAAATGTGTTGAAGGATTAGGTAGATGAGCAGATGCTATGTTAGAAAAATAATATGTCTAGAGAAGAGCTAAAGTTTGAATAGAGATAAAGATGTACAGATCAATAAGACACAGTATCTCTACTTTAGATGAACAACTCTAGTGTTGTACGTGCATAGGTATTATCCCCCTCATCCTCAATCGCAGGGAAACCCATAACGATTGCGTCGGCAGCGTAAATGTACAACATGTTGTATATCTTCCAATAAATCTCTCTTACCTTTCTTGCAGGATGATACAATCCCTGCACAACATACGCCAAGATTACATTAGGACCAAGTGAGACCATTAGGCCCTCAATTGCGTCACACGTAGCTTGAATAACATGTGGGCTCTCCTCGAAGATATTGGGCCACACAAAGTTGAGCAAATGGATAAGGGCATCTTCACAACCAAGTCCTGCAACACCAAGGGATAGATGCTTCACTGCTGCACAGCCAGTTTGACGATGTACTGCATCACGGTCCATTAAAGCATCTTCCAGCAGTGGAGTGACGGCATAAATGTAATCCTTACCCATCTCACCAATGTATTCAAACATGAATGAGAGAGCCTTGAGAACTCCATTTTGAATGTTCAACTCGGGGACACGATATTCATTCATTAGAGCAGGAAGGACGGTGAAGGGACCACAGGTTTCGGCGACGATTGCAATTGCAACAGTAGTACAAACACGCATCTGCCTATCTTGTACCTTCAAGTTGTTAAGAAGAGTGTGCAATACATCTTGAGGACCAATCGCCTTGGCGATGTAGCCAAAGGTTGAAACAGCAGCTCGACGAATAGCCTTCTTATGGGCCTTCAAAAGCTCGAGCAGTTCAAAACAGATGCGCATCCACTCCTTGGCCGAGACAAACTCTGCCCCTCTGTCGGCAATACGACCAACCTGCAACGTTGAATAGAAACAGAGACAGAAAAACGAAATGTTAGTAATCAAGTATGAAGAAGAGTATTGGAAAATAGAAAGTACTTGTTTAGCAAAACATATGATGAATGAAGGTCAATAAGGTCAAACAGTCAACTTACCAGATCAATACAATTCTCTTGCACTTTTTCATGACGATTCCTAAGGATGGGTGTAAGTCTAGGAAGGAGGTCTCTAATAGGAGGAGTCATCTTCGTCATACCAATAACATTGACAATGGCCCTCAAGGCGCCCAAGATTGAACCGAGGACGTCGGGGTATTCCTCTCCAAGATACTCATAAAGGACCACACCCAAGTGACCCATTAATTGTTCCTCGCCACATGCTTTCATAACTACAGCGATTCGGCCGATTAGATCAGCGGCTTGCATACGCACACTGGCGGACTTGTTATTTAAACGCCACTTAATTGTACCTGCAATCTGCTTCAGGTAGGGCTTGCAACGTTCTCCCAAAGCATTCACTACAGTGCCAAACCCATCAAGCATAATTTCTCCCTCCTTACCGAAAGCACCCGAGGTGCCGGCATCTACAGCTTGTTCTTGGAAAGCATACAAGATACCGTCAATAAGACGTTCCTCAAGACGGTCATCAATATCACCACTTCCAAGGTTCTCCAACACTTTTTGTGTTGTTTCCATAACCATGCGACGGTAAGGTTCGGAATCATCCTTGAGATCATCAACAATTCTTGATAAGATATCAGAACATCCCACCTTGTTAGCCAACTCTTCAGTTGTTTCAATAACCTGCTTGTAGTTTCGCCTGTCTAATGCCATTCTTCGAATCCAGAAGTTACGAAAGAACTCGGGCAAGATCTCCTTCCGGATGTATTCAGCCTCAACGCCGGCAGTACCAACACATTGTTGAACAACCTTTAGTACAATACGTTTCATCTCTTCATCGGGACTGTGGAACTCACGGATTAAGATAGGCATGACCAACCTTGTGTAATGACTAGCATAATTCTCTTCCATCAATGGGATGACAAACCCAATGGCTTTGAGGAATGCTGCCAATCCCTTCCCATGATGCTCCAAGGCACCCTTCCAGAGAGCACGGATGACCGAATCAAAACTTTCAATACCATATGGATGTGCCGCCTCGGCCAAGGCTGCAATAGTTAATGCTGCCATCATTCGTACCTTGGGTTGTTCGGAATCAGTTAATCCATGTCCAACAATCTCGACTAATTCCCGTAGATAGGGAAGTACTGCACACCCCATCAACAAGGCAATCTGTTGAACAATTTTAATACCCGTATGTCGTGCCTGCCAACTCTTCCGACTCTTACAAACAGCCTTGAGAAAGGGTAGTAGACTAGGCACGCCCAACGCCGACGCCACAACGGCAAATGCACGTGAGGTTGTATTCCTAACATACTCATCTGGATTATCAATATCAGGTCTCATGGTACTAATCATAGTACTCAATCCTGCCGCCTTGGCAAGGTTACTTATAATTTCACGTCCCTCAACCCTTGCATAATAATCTTCATCAATCAATAATGGCTCAATAACTGCCAATATACGATGTACAAATGGTCTAACTAAATCATCCAACTTGTACAATACACGATCGATAACCTTGACAAGTAAATGTCGTTCTTGATCCTCAAGCGCTGGACTCATTAGTAGTGGTAAGATTTGATGAAATAACGGACCGGCACCGAATGAACGTGCCTTATCGGTAATCTGTCTCATGGCAGTTTTACGTTGGGGTGGCGTGCCACTTTTAATCTTAAGTAGTAGTGCCATAATTTGACGTTCTTTCGTTTCCTCCTTGGTCAATCCTGCATCTTCAGTATCTTCCATGAGTCTACCAAAGTATTGCATGTCTTCTGGCTTGATATAGGGTAATGCACCATCGGCAGCACTCGCTCCCGCCTCTCCTAACTCTTGTGCCGTTTGTGATATAGGCACACCATACGCCTCCCGTATATCTTGTACAGTCTGACCCTCCCGTTCTTCAGGGGGGATATCCATTTGAAATCCCGCGGGTGTTTCTCCGCCCCCAAAGGGCGTGGGTGCTGATAGTAACTTCCTACCAGGCGTACGGATGGGCATATAATTCTGTGGCGGCGGGAGTATTGTATACCCCTCACTTGGTAAGATAGCATCAAGTGCGGCATTCGTCCACGGCCTGTTACGTCGTTCCATCTCCTTCTCGTTGCTTAATGCCTTGGAAAGGCTGGGTGTTAACATGGGTGTATTGCCACCCAACATGGGTGTTGCGCCACCAATAAGGGGTGTGTGTGAGCCAGCACCTTGTGCCAATGTGTTAGGTGCGGGCGTAGAATCCCATCGGGAACGCTTTCTTCCCCCATCTGTTGCTGATGCTGTACCCGAGGAAATCATGGGTGTGGCACCATACTGTGTCGTCTGTCCCGATGCCACCACTGGTGTTTCATCCCATTTTTGACTACCACTATTAACAACTGGAGTTGCATCCACCGCCGTAGAAGTATTAGAACCAGAAGCAACCACGGGTGTTTCATCCCACCGTTTACGACGTCGTGCTTGTGTTGTAGTCGATGCACCACTTGTCGAATCCTCATCCCATCTTGATTTATTAGATGCCTGCGAATCATGATCACTAACAATATTATGACTCCCAACATTCTTATTCTCACCATCTTTATCTTCCTTGGCATCCCATCTTCTACGTCGACGTCCACCACCACCACCCTGCTGCTGTTGTTGATTTCCACTCTGACCATCCCCACCACCATTATTAACATTATCATCCAACCGTTCCTTAAACTTTCCCGTATCCTCATCAATTAATTCTTTCCGCGCTTCAATAATTAAATCATTCCGTTCTTTATCTAAATTGGCATTTAACATGGCATCCTTATAGGACATACCATCCTCACGTAATACACGATCATGCCGTCGTGCATGGTATGATGATTCACGATCAGCAATTTTCGTATTGACTAATCCACTACCATTGGAATTATTTGCAAATGGATCAATATCGGATGATTGTTCTGCATCCTCAGCTGCTTGACGTGATCGTTGTGCCATGGTAGTAGATGGGTGTGAACCTCTACCACTACCAGCTATACGACCTTCATCATCATCTTCATTATATGTATCATCATCATTATATAATTTACGTTCTTCGTCTAAGGTTGGTAATTCTGATACCATTTCTGAATCATCATTTCCTGGACCTAAAGAATCATATGCTCCAAGGTCTGCACCGAATTTTATACCACCTCGTCCTCCATCTGAGGATTGTTGTTGGTTATTATTATTATTATTGTTGCTCATGTTCTATTATTGTTGTTGGTATGGTTTATTATAATATACTAAATAGAGCAATAGCCTTGCAAAAATAAAACTTGAGAAGACGTGCACAAAGATGCGTTAGCGGCCTTTAAATAGATCGCGAAAATGACTAAATAGGTTAGCGCAATAGTATATCTTGTATTAGCATGTATATTGGTGATATTTGTTGGCAGATATTGGGGGATATTAGAAGAGGCTCGCTGCTGCTATTATATGAGAGGTGTAGAGTGGAGAGTAGGTGATTTGGTGGATACCACTGATGGTATCCTACAAATCTCATCTTCTCTTAGCTTTGTTGATCTCTTTACTTATCACTAACTGTGGTGTGCCTGCACTCTCTCACCAACTCACCAGTAAATCTGTTATGCTGTCTGTGAAATATAAGTGGTAGGGATTATATGCTATCGAGACAAGAAATCTGACATTTGGTCATACCGAAAGAAAGTTTTTTGTTAGAAAATGAGAGCGCAACTTAAACTTAAGTAGCTACTTATGATATTCATCATCATTTACCACTCAGCAGCGGCGGCATCAGGCTCGGCACCACCAGCAGCCCACTCTTGTCCAGCAGCAGCTTCAGGGGCAGCATTGTACCCCTCAGCAGCGACAGGAGCTTTTTCTTCTTGATACGTACGTTGAGCAGCAGCTTCTTCAATCTTGGCAGCCTGTTCCTCCTCAGTCTTCTTAAGCTCTTCAATATCACGGTGGAAAAAGAGATCAACTGGGACATCCCAATCAGTAGTACGGGAAACAGATCCACGTAGGCGTAATACCTCACGTGCCAATAACCAGTAAACAAGACCAATAGAATGCTTTCCCTTGTTATTAGCGGGAATAGCAATATCAACATGCTGAAGTGGAGAATCGGAATCACAGAATGCGATAACAGGGATATTGACATAACTACTCTCACGTACTGCCTGGGAATCAGTACGTGGATCAGTTACAATTAAAATACGTGGTTCACGAAATTGCTTCGTAATTTGATTTGTAAATGTTCCTGGTGTGAACCGTCCAGCAATACTCTGAGCGCCAGTGTAGTGTGCAAACTTGAGTACGGCACGCATACCCCATGGACGGGCGGAGATGGCAACGACATCCTCGGGATTTTCAATGGCAACGATGACACGTGCGGCTAACATAATCTTTTCCCATGTCTTGCCAATGTTAAGTATGTGTAGACCATCCTTACGACGGCGCCAGATGTACTCCTCCATGGCGGAATCGGAGTTACGTGTTCCGGTATGCACTCCAGCGGAGAGCATCATTTGGATGTCTTCCTCCCTTTATATGATAGAAGGTAGGTAAAAGAGAGGTGATATAGAGGTAAATAATGTTAGCATCATCATAAAAACATAACATTTATTGCAACTAAATAATCAACAAATCTATAAACGACGCAACCCCAAAACGCACACCAAACTACTACTATTGAGAATACTTACTTGGGATGGAGGACAGCGGGTAGGGAGGCAAAGGCAGAGGATGACATGATAGATTATCAATAGTAGTGGCAGGTAGTGGAGATAATAAAGTAAAGGCATAATGTTTTACCTCTTACTTTCCACTTGTAATAAATACCACCCAAATCTGCGAACTCCTACTCAACCAAGTCACAACGACATAACATCTGCACAAACATTTCAAAGAGCAGAAAGCTCAAAGCACATATTTAACAGTGACACAACAGATATCCTCAAATTAGATACACAAAATAGTCGTCGATATAATATTATATTTATCATGAGCGATACGGAAGAGGAAATTAGCGTGCACACTGAAATGCAAAGTGTAACACAAAGTGTTGATACTGATAATATTGATACAGCCTCTACTCTTACACCACCTCCTGCAACATATGATTGCAAAGATATATTGCAATCAACAGATACTATTCAAGAAGAGCAACCCTCCTCTCCGCCTTCTCCATCTACAAGCAGTAGTAATGAAGAAGATGAGCACATAGATGGTATTGATGATGCGTTGCCTCCAAATCGATCGTCAAGGTTATCACCACCACAACAACATCAAGAACCAGCTGTATTATCAAGTAATAGAGACAAACAAAATGTTGATAATGTCGCAGATGTACCTCCATCAAAATCTGCAACACAGCAGAAAGAACCTACGATTGCTGCCTTGCCACCACCTCAGCAACAGAGTGCATCAAGTAATAATACTGTCGTAAGACAAGGGGATAGTGCTATTATGAGGGCAGCTTTAGGTGAGCGGCCCTCCCGGGTAACATCTACTCCAGGTGCACATCGTATTAATGGTGTAGGGAGTGGTATCAATAATACATATACAATTACTAACTCCACCGGCGGTGGCAGTTTAACTGCAGTTGTTACACAAGATATAGAGAATAGCAACAATCTTGCAGTAGCAGAGCCTGTTCCTGATGATGAAGAAGTTGCTTATGGCGTACGGGTACCGGATGCAGGAACTCCTGCTAGACGGAGTTCATTCTCTGCTGTGGTATTGGATTCTGTACCAGTACTCGAAGTTAGCAATCCGACAATAGTGCCATCTCAAGAAGAATTGAATGAAATCTCAAGAGATCTCAAGAAGTACTATTGGCAACGATTGGCCTTTAGGGTATGTGTGGTCTGTGGACTGCTTGCAATAGGTTTGGGATTAGGGCTTGGGTTGGGATCGAACAGTGGTGGGGATGAAAGTGAAGGTCAAAATCAAGTGAAGGAAGCAAAGAAGATGCCTGATAACTTTGTAATTACCCTGCAAGGTGAATATGAAGGACAAAGTATGGGTTCAAGTGTTGCTTTAACAAAGGGGGCAGGGACTATATTAGTCGGCTCGCCCGAATTTCTGGGTAGTGATCGGACAGGAGGATTAACACAATTATTCTTCCTAAATCGAACAAATCACACTGAAACGGTATTAGATCATGATCACACCGATGATGGGAGTATTGATGTACAAACTTCCAAGGTCACATCAGGTGTACTCTTTTCATCATCGGCGAATGAAGAAACAGATCATTCGGGTGTTTCGGTTTCAATCACGGCATTTGGTGAAGCTCTTGCTATAGGGTATAGCTCCTCTCTTCTCTTCCCCGGCAAAAGTTATGTAAAAGCATTTCTTCGTAATAAAGATAAATCTCATGTTCAGGTAGGTCAAACATTATACGGGGATTATGCGAAAGATGGATTCGGCTCGAGTGTGTCCATTACACAGATATTTAATCCACAACCAGCTGCAGTCAATGGACTACTGTTGTTAATAGGAAGCTTGAATGGTGGCTATGCTCAATTGTGGGCAGCTCCTGACCTAGGCGAGGGTAAGTATGGTCTGTGGTCGCGTTTAGATAAGGGCGATATCTTTAATCACAAGATTGAGGGGATTTCATCTGAAATAGTCGTCTCAATGGCAGGAGCTAGCGGCCGCCGCATATTTTTGGGAAGTCCCAATGAAAACAATCACACTGGAGTTGTGAGGACATATGCTCTAAGTAAGCCCGTAAGAAGTGCCAGTAATTCATCACTATTGACTGCGGAAATTGTAGAGGAAAAAGTAGAAGACCCAAATATGTTTATGGGAGATAATCCTGGAGAATTGTTTGGTTCATCTATCTCAACAGACAAGCAAGGTATGTATGTGTTTGTACACTTGCTGTTTGACTACACTAGCATTCTTCTTACATGTTGTACACTTTCCCTGAATTCATTAGGTGCCTTTGTTATAATGGGAGCTCGTAGAGGTGGATACGCTCGGACCTTTCATATGCCAAAAGACTCATGGCAAGTTTTACCTACAATCAGCACAAGTCAGGTCTTGACGAGTGTTGACACGGGAAAGATATCAGTAGGCAATTCTTGCCGAATATGTGCCAATGATATAAATGCAACAAGGGTTGTGGTTGCTAGTAATAGCGAGGCAGTGACCTACCAATACAATATCGACAAGGATAAATGGATACAACTCGGCGACAGTATTGCAGCAAGCGAAGATAACGATTGCCAACCTAATAAAGTTGACCAGGCGTATCCTAATTACGAGTATAAAGTACCTCACCCTGCATGGCAGAACGATGTTGCCGTTGCTATGTCTCCTGATAGTGCGGAGATTGCTGTAACTTGTCCAGAAAGCAATAATCAGCGAGGCAAAGTAAGCGTGTGGAAGATACCGGATATATAGATGGAGCTAATAATCACCACCTGAGTACTTAATTCACCAAAGGATGATAGATAATCTAGAAACACATATAATGTACATTTTACCTAAATTACTTATGCAGACTATTTTGATCATCTTAGACTTCTCCACTTCTCTTCCATTAGTTCTAGCTGCTTGTCAGTCCAACATTCAAATTCTGAGACCGCTGATATAAAGCTCTGTTCTATTTCTTCCTTCATTTGTAGAGTACTTTGTACATCTTTCTCGGCAGCTTGTCGTAGTGCTTGCTGATTGGTTTCTACAAGTTCGAGTGCATTATGCAATGCTCTATCTATATGCACTTCATTGTTCTGTGTTTGTAGATCTTTTATTTGCCTTCTAAGAAGAGACACTTCATTATCCATATCTCTCTTAGCAAGGTGTAAGGCTCTAGTTTTTGCCTCTTCAGCTTGATTGAGGGCTTGCTTCATTGCTTCATGTAGCTCACTGGCCTTACGAGTCAAATGTATCTCCATTTCTCGTTGGAACTTGTCTTGTTGGATATGTTTCGACTCGATTGCTCTCTTCAGTTCAAGCGATTGGTCATCCCTTGTCGTGATAAGCTTCTTTACCTTGCGGCCGAGCTTCATCTTACTTCTGAGCGCCGATTCAAGCTCTCTCTTCATTGTGCCTGCACTCTTGACCTCCTTTGATAACACTTGTTCAACAATAGACTGCACATATGATTCAATAACCGAAGAGTCATCAGTAGCAATAGATATAGGTCCAAGAGTTGTGATTCCAGTATTCTTACTCAAAGTAGACACAGCATCACTATCCATGCTATTGACTGGGGCTATCTTTCTAAAGCTAATAGACTTGATATTGTTTTGGTATGAATCTGTGCTGGTCAAGTAGCTTGGAGTATTGTATTCCGATGCTTGTTGCTTATTCAATCTTGCAGGATAAGGATTTGA
>Ga0214477_100197_pt1 | contig 42460 bp, 33 predicted proteins | sample M1_20Mar14CPVII9_FD_165058 | JGI IMG/M metagenome (GOLD analysis project Ga0214477, IMG submission 165058) | Marine eukaryotic communities from Monterey Bay, California, United States - M1_20Mar14CPVII9sort6BwellC16 | ecosystem: Environmental > Aquatic > Marine > Unclassified | place: USA... | reverse complement strand
CGGTGTATCTTTCCCTTTTTTGGTTTTTATTATTATACGTTGTTTAGGCTCAGCTAATCTACAATAACTGAGCTTTATCTTGTTACAAGGACACCTCGAGACTCGAGTATTCTACCTAGGCTATGCCGTACTACGATAGTTGATGAAATTTGCTATGAAACTTTATATTTTGAAATAATAAGTTCCCAGCCACACACAACCAATGGAGGCTTATGGACGTAGGTATTACCAAACTAAAGTTGTGTCTCCTACTAATACTCATATATCGTCGGTAGCAATCTCTCCCAGTCTGTATATTATTATATATCTCAGCAGCAAATAGAGCTGTTTGTTTTGAGATTGGTTTGCAAAAATATATATTTTTGCACACACCACTAACAACAACATGCGTATCTACCTTCATTCAGAGTTATCCACCTCTCACGCCTCACACGGTGTATCACATGAAGACTATGATCAATATTCAGCATACTGCACACGACGCTTATCACGTCTACGACATGGCAAGCCCGTAAAACGTGAACTATTACACTGTCGTCAATATAAAAATTCATTATCAACAAAGTTAGATGAGAATGGTAAAGACACACTAAGTTCAAGTAAAGCCAAGCATGCATATCGTGCTATTGATATGGATAATATACCATCCGATGTATTATCTACACATGTGAATTACTTTATGGAACCATTATATTGTGCTGAGCGATGTTGGGCACAGAGTATGTCTGTGAAAGCTATTGAGACTAATGGGGTTAGTAGTAGTAGTGATGCATTTGCTGGTGGCGGTGGTGATCCGAAAAAGGATTGGTCGCCTGGTAAAATTCGTGCACATTCGATTAAACGATTACGAAAGGCTGTGAAGTTCGCTACATTACTTGAAAGTTTAACAATAAGTACAAAGGCATCTCCTTCTACCGAGGACGACGACTTGAATGGTGGAGATACAAAGGATGAAGTAGAAGAGAAGAAGAAAGCACAACCGCCCGTAGATGAACATACACAAATGGAGGCCAAGGCATATGCATCATGGATGCGTGGTAATCTCGCCTTGGAACAAAATCATTGGCAATCGGCATGTAATGAGTATCAAACTGTACTTACATTATGTGAATCACTGGCAAGTAATATTGGAGGTAGTAGTAGTAGTAAAGTGGAAGGAAGTAGTGACGATAATGATGGTGGAAATGATTTACAGCAGTTGGAATTGTTTGATTTCTTTACAACACGAGCACAGAATGTTATTGCACCATTGTTGAGGTATTGTCATTATGAGCTGCAGGTATGTGTGCATATCATATTATGTTCACTTTTTTCCTGAATCAATTCATTGTACCTCGTCAATATTCTAACAACCGTACCCAATGATACTCTTCACTCACTTGTAATAGGAAAAGGGAATGTCACCTACCGAAAAGATATCCTTCCTTCAATCCACCTCATCTGTCTCAGATGCACTACCCAATGATCCTCTCCAGTCCAAACTCCATTCGCTCAAAGCTCAGACACTACAAAGTCAAGCAACAAGTGGATCATCCATGTCTCAGATTTTATTTCGTGAGAATACCATTGCCGTAGAAACGAAGGAGTTGAGAATGGCACTATTAAAGATTCAAGATTTAAAGAATGATTGGGAAGAGGATACCAATAACAATTCAAAAGATGCCAAATTCATGGCATTATTAAATGGATACGATGATGCCATTTCTCTAGCTAATCAAGAATTGAAACAACTGGCCGCACTTAAATCAGGCCCAGCCGTCAATGCCAAGAAGTTTCAATTATCAAATATTGTTGGATATTGCAAATATCAAAAGCTAAAATTGGTAATGGGACGAAATGAGGAGTTAGCTAATGGTATCATACGGAGGAATAAGAAGAATGGCATGACACTGAAACACTTTGAGGAGGTAGCACATTTATATGATGCACTGTTACAAGATGGACGGGCTGTTGCGTCACTTCCTGGCGGTGGTTTGGAGGACTTTGATGGTAGTACGACATCAGCGGTAGAAGATGAGTTCCTTTTGGAGGCGAATGCCAATATCTTGAGGCTTCGTGCATTGCGTTGCTACTACCTTGCCAAGATGCATGCCTCACCACATGTTAACAAGTATGCCGAGGCTGTAGCACTATTAGATCAAGCCGAGAGTCTAGCCCAAGAAGCAACTGAGGAGATTGGTGCATGTGATCAAATGGAAGGAGGTGATGTCTTGTTGGAAAACTTGGAGAGTGTAATCGAAGAAATGAAAGGAGAAAAGTGCCGTATGTTGGCTGTATCTTATTTGAATACAAACACATCGTCTACTGTTGACAAGTGTGTGCTAGAGAGACTACATGATTATGGCATCCCATCCGCAACAGCACCGCTAGCTCATGTCCCTCCCAAGTTGGAACCAATGGCATGTAAGCCTAGTTTCTTTGATGTTGCATTGAACTTTGTTAGTGATTATCCTACAGAAGAGCTTGAGCAAGTATTAGAGGAACATGGAGATGGTGGTAGCGGTGGTGGAGAAAGTAAAGGTATCATGGGTTGGTTTCGGAGATAGGGTGTGGTATGTGTATTATGTGGAAGAAGCTTAAGTTAAAGAGAACAAATTCTCTTTGGTGCATCAGTAGTACTCATAGATATCTTCTATCACCATAGACCTCCAGTGCAGCTTTGAAATACTCTATTGCAACCTGATCCGCCCAACTATTTAGCATGTATCCCCCAGTCAAAGCATCGGATACGAACCACCTATTATTACGGTTGCAAAGGAATGGTGCATGACTGCCTGATCTAGCAACAGCAACCATACCTCTAGATGTCTTTCGAATCATATCAGAAAACTTCTGTCCCTCGTGCATATCATATGGTGATATCTCATACAGATTTTGTATATTACAACATGGATCATCTGCTGAGTTGATGACCAATTTCGGTGTGGTAATGTCTTCAAGCTTATTGATCGGGTTTATACTTCCATAGTATGAGCTTGTGTTGGTATATCCAGCAAATATAACCCCTTCATCGACAACCTCTTGTAGACTAGAGGCTTCTAACATCTTATCAACTGCATCACTGTTGTATTTACGGAGAACTTCTTCATTTTGAAGGACAAAGTGGTCTTTAACACCTTGTAACAGTAGATCATTATATGGCCATAAAAAACGTTCTCGTTTCAATACAGTAGACATATCATAACCAGGTACAACATCTACTGATGCAACTATAACTGGCGGATTGGATTCTGGCTTGTCAATACGTCGTCTATCCCACTTTGAAAGGGCAGTTACAGTCATCGAAGTACCCGCTGAGATACCGTATAACAAGAATGGGGTGTCGTTTGATACCAGCTCTCTTTTGATATAATTGTAAATCTGTTCCAAATCATCTACATCTCCGAATATGTTCATCCTCGGTACCTTTAAGGGCTGTATCAATCCGCGTCTGTTAACCACAATAGAACGAAATCCAAACTCATAAGCTTTTCTTATAATACTATTACCAGGTAGATCCTGTGAGCGACATCTTAAACCAGGTTGAAAAAGTATAACGGGTGATGTTTTGTTGAATCCTTTGCTGTATGGAGAATCATCATCAAAAGGTGGGAAGATATCTAGCAAGATGGTATCATTCATAGCTTGATGTTCATGTAGATTACTGTTTAAACACTCGATGTCTTTGTTGATACAATCACTGACTTCGACAGCTATTCTTTGATACGGTATACCACCTCCTTTTTGATGTAAAAGGTTTTGTATCATCCACGGTATGAACTGGATATGTCGATTGCGTAGTAGTAGTGGTGGCTTGGGTCCGCGCTTAATCGCTGGTACTCTTTGCAATATCTCATTTAACTTTGAGTCTGTACCTTTTATAAGATCAGCAAGTCCTTCATTTGTTGTTGTTAATAATACTGGTAATTCAATCGATATAAGAAGTAATATTATACTGATCGTATACTGTGTTTTGTTTGTGGATAGTTTAGTGTCATCATCAACTTGTTTACTTGATGGTTTGAAACATGAAGTATATACACGACGACATAACCAAACAATACACATGATGTGAAGTATGATGAATGATAATGCCGCGATAAGACTAGTTTCATGATTAGATGTTGGAAATTGATTATGCCAACCCCAGAATACTTTCAGCAAGCTTTCGAATGAGATGAATGATGGCAGTCTATTCATACTTAGTACTTTTATACTTTTAATAATTCCCGTATGCTTCTGAAAACAATACTACCGATACAATGATACAATGTAACTGAAATACTACAACCGCAGTCTATTGATATGGGTGGAAGGGGAAGGGTGCGATGCGCTAATGCTACTATGACCATGGCAAAGGTTCAGTAAGCATTAACTTGCTGTCCCAGTTAAGTATCAAAGACTCCCAATATTTGCAAATCCTAAACTCTCATAGTAATTTTTAGATGCACCATCATTACTGTACTAGGTATTGCCGGCGGTAATATATATATATTATACCAAAGGCTAACAGAGAAGCACTACATTCCCCTCTTCTTTATTATTCATAATATTTCCATCTGCTAATTGAAATTGGATACGATTTTTATCGGCGGTCGAATATCAATAAAAAGAAGTTTACATGCACTTGTTGAACCTTCAAACACTTCAGTAAGTAAACTTATACATATACATACATACAAATTGCAATAATGCCACGAGCAATACAGCAATCTCCTCCTAGACATACCAACAGTAAGAACAAAGCGACCGAAAAGTCGCCTTCCAAAAAGTCTCCAGCTCACAATAAATTACCACCTTCTCAAAATAATAATAAAGGTGCACCTAATGTAAAGGTGGCAGCAAAGACTACAACGGCACGTATAACTAAAGATGGGACAATATTACCTGCAACTAAAGCTACATTATTACCAGATGGGACATATGCTAGACCTAGGGGTCAAGCGAAGAAAGGTTGTAAATGGGATAAAGTTAGGGGTGTTTGGGTTTCAGATGGTACAATTCAGGCTAATGATAAGCAGCAACAGAAGAAAAATAATCCAGCTACAATCGATAAAACAACTAGCCCTTCAAAAGAAAGTACCGGCAATTCGTCTAAGAAGCATGCAGATGCAGATAACCAAGTTGATGATGCCCCCGTCAATAGAAAGTCGAACTACATTGGGGTTAAAAGAAATAGGAAAGGTGTGAAGTGGAGTTCATCGATCGCGCTCAATAAAAAATGCACACATCTTGGCTCTTTCACACTTGAAACGGATGCAGCCTTGGCATATGATGAAGCTAAGCTGATCAAAGAGGAAAGACAGGTCAACTTCAAGACGTTGAATGAATACAAGAAAGCAAAAGAAATCGAGTTGAATATGTTGGGGTTGAGTAATGATGATGCCATGACACAGACAGAAATACAATCAAAGGTATTAATTATTGCAACGAGTAATAAGAAGCAACAAGAACAACAACAACAAAAGAAGAAGAAGCGGTCTCACCCTCCTACAATCGATAATACTATGGCCCCTGCGAAAAAGAAGGCCAATAAGAATGTATCAAACAGCCGGAATAAGTCTTCTAACTACATTGGAGTTTGCAGAAGTCGCAGAGACGGTGATATGTGGCGATCTCGTATCACGTTCAATAAACAACAAGCTGAGCTTGGAGAATATACACTTGAAACGGATGCAGCCTTGGCATATGATGAAGCTAAGCTGATCAAAGAGGAAAGACAGGTCAACTTCAAGACGTTGAATGAATACAAGAAAGCAAAAGAAATCGAGTTGAATAAGTTGGGGTTGAGTATTGATGATGCCTTGTCACAGGCAGCAATACAGTCAAAGGTATTCAAGGTTGTTGGGACGAGTAGTAAGAAGCTAAGTAGCACTACATCGGCTGCAAAATCTAGAGGAGAAGAAGACGATAAGAAGGCACACACAAAACACACCACCAAACAACCTGCTTCATCAAAACAGTCAATTACTCAACAGAAAAAGAAGGAAATGTCCACGGAACCATTGCAACTATTCTCCTTTGACGCATACAAAACGAATAATGATTCTTTACTATCGGAACGGCCAAAGAGGAAAATAAAGTCAATATCTCGATTTGATCCTGCCTTAAAAGAGAAAAAGGGTGCCGTTAAAATTGGATATGGCTTTGCTTGTCCTGAGTGTGGTAATAACTGCACATATGATTCGAGACAGTGTAATGAATGTCACTTAGAATGTTGCTACGAGGCCGGAGTTGGAGTTGTCATCTTACAAGATAGAAGGATTGATTACAATGCTATTAGTAATCCTGTAAAGTCAACATTGCCAAAGGCAGTAGAAAAGAAGGTATCTGCAACTCAAGATACAATAAACAGAAAGCGGTCTGCATCTAAGTCTACAGATGATGGCAACTCAAGCTTACCAAAGACTGGGTCTTTGAACGGTGATAATGGCAGCGATGGTGTCAAAAATGATACCGAATCTGCGTCTTTGAGGAGGAAGAAGAAACCTCGTCTATCCACAGACTTGCCTGCGAGGCTCAAGGTTGCCACGAATAGTGATCTGGAATTTAATGTCGCAAAAGCAGCTGCGCCGAATAAGTCTGATGATTCCACTATTGTATCAAAAGGGGGGTCTTATTCATCATTAACCAGTTCTATCAGTCAACAAGTTCAGGAAAAAGAAGGCAATCCCAAGAAATCAAAGGCAAGAAAGCAACAGATTGATGGACAACAGGCTAATTCAAAGTTTATCAGAGACACGACGCAACAACTCTCAACTCTTCAATCGAAACATGACTCTATACTCGCCTCTATGAATAGCACTGAAAAAGAATTCAAAGCTACATTATCAAAGCTTGATGACGCTATATTACAAAGGAATCAAGATGCCGCCTCCTTTAGTAAAAGTTTAGCATCCTCTAACGCCAAGATTGCTGATATTAAGAAGAAGTTCACATCACTTATCGCTGATAGAGATGATTTTGTCAAACAGGTTGAATCTAGGGGGCTGCCACCAGTTTCTTCGAGTGCTTTTACAAGTAATTACTCAACAAGAATTGATGCACTCGAAACAAGAGTATTGAAACTGGAGACGGATTGTGATACAGCAAAAGAACGAGTAAAAGATCTTATATCTACTAAAGACTTAGCTGACATTGAAACCAAGCAAAAGGAGATTGAGCATCTCAAGCAGCAGCTTTCTGAACATCAATCAAAGATAACTACTATGGCAACCGAAAAGGCCTTTCTTGTCGAAAAGATAGCATCTACTTCGGTTCAAGAATCTAAAGTCCGGCGTACTGCTGAAGAACAAGCTTCTAGGATATTAGAACTTGAATCAACTATTGCTTCGCTTGAAACTCAGAAGGATGATGCCGATGCAAGGGTAAAACGCACCGCTGAAGAACAAGCTTCTAAGATATTAGAACTTGAATCATCTATTGCTTTGCTCAAAACTCAAAAGGATGATGCCGATAAAAAGTTAAAGAGACTACATTCTGAGGTCAAGGAGATCAAATGTGGGGATGTGGGATACAAGGTAAGCATAAGTTTGATTGTCCATCTCCTTTGATTTGGGCTTTGGGTTTGTGAAACCAAGTAGATTTTGGTTGAGTTGGTTGAATTATTGTGCATATGATATAGTTTTGCACTTTCACTAACAAACTATCCCCTCCTTGTGACCATTTTGTGGAATTAATTCTGCTTCCCCAAGTTCAAGAAGTGGTTTAAGCAGTATAACGATTGGTATGATGGGGAAGTGGTGGAACTTGTTAAGATCAATAATAGATATCAACTCTTTCGTAGATGCAAATATTCAGATGGTAGCATTGAGGAATACACTATTACTGAAATGAAGAAACCTTGTTTCAAGCCAAGGTAGTTCTGCTGAAGTGATGAGTAGAAAAGAGTTGAGTTGCACTGCTTTGGGCTCGGCAGTCGGAATTAACTCAATCTGGTCAACTCAACTTGATTAAATAGACAGATCAATAAAGTTAGGCATATCATAATCAACATATCTTAATTTAACTTAACTTGAACTTGCGGTGATTCCATCTATTCATTTTCTCTCTAAAACAAACTCTTCCTGCTTACAAGTTAAGGCTCATTTTCTTGGCAGCCTCCTTCATCTCAGCACTGATCTCAACCTTATCACTTGCATCTACAAACTCGGGAAGCTCATCAAAATTCAAATACCTGTATGTGTCGTCGGCAGTGGCATCAACCTTGGACATGTAGGAAAGGTATTCGTCAACAGATGGAAGCTTTCCCTCGATGGAAGCCACAGCTGCTAATTCGGCACTGGCTAGGTAGACATTGGCTCCCTGTCCTAGACGGTTGGGGAAGTTACGTGTCGAAGTTGAAACAACAGTGCAACCTGGCTCGACACGAGCTTGGTTACCCATACACAATGAACATCCTGGCATTTCTGTTCGTGCTCCAGCGGTACCAAATGTGCTGTAATATCCTTCATCAGTTAGTTGTGCGGCATCCATCTTTGTGGGTGGTGCAACCCATAATTTCGTGGGTAGTGTGGCAGTCTTGCGATCGGCAAGCAATTTACCAGCAGCACGGAAGTGCCCAATGTTTGTCATACATGATCCAAGGAATACTTCATCAATCTTATCTCCAGCAACCTCAGACAATAGAGCACTTGCATCAGGATCATTAGGAAGTGCCAAAATAGGCTCCTTGATATTGTCCATGTTGATCTCAATAATCTCACAGTATTCGGCATTATCATCAGCTTCCATGAGATGTGGGTTGGCAAGCCAATCCTCCATACGTGCAATACGACGTTCTAAAGTACGTGCATCTCCATATCCCTCAGAGATCATCCATTTGAGCATGACAACATTCGAGTTCAAGTATTCAATAACAGGTTCCTTGTTCAACTTGATGGTACATCCAGCAGCACTACGTTCGGCACTAGCGTCACTCAACTCAAATGCCTGCTCACACTTTAGATCAGGTAATCCTTCAATCTCCAATACACGCCCTGAGAAGATGTTCTTCTTACCCTTCTTCTCAACAGTCAAGAGTCCATTCTGGATGGCAGTGTAGGGAATTGCCTGAACTAAATCACGCAATGTAATGCCTGGTTGCATCGTCCCAGTAAATCGAACGAGAACAGACTCAGGCATATCCAATGGAAAGATACCAGTAGCGGCAGCAAATGCTACCAATCCAGAACCAGCGGGGAAGGAGATACCAAGAGGGAATCGAGTGTGTGAATCGCCACCAGTACCGACAGTATCTGGTACCAACATACGGTTCAACCACGAGTGGATGATACCATCACCAGGCCTCAAACTAACACCCCCACGTGTCTGAATAAAGTCAGGCAGGGTATGATGTGTGACAACATCTACTGGCTTGGGATAGGCAGCCGTGTGACAGAAACTCTGCATGACCAAATCAGCGCTAAATCCCAAACAGGCCAAACTACGTAATTCATCACGTGTCATCGGTCCAGTAGTATCCTGACTTCCCACAGTTGTCATGGTGGGTTCACAATACTTGCCTGGGGGTACACCATCAACACCACATGCCTTACCAACCATTTTCTGTGCCAAAGAATAACCCTTGGGTACATCCTCTGGCTCAACTGGCATGGCAAAGATATCAGACACGCCGGCGTCACGTCCTAATGCAACACGTGCCTTGGATGTTAATCCCCTTCCAACAATAAGAGGAATACGCCCTCCGGCACGTACCTCATCCAATAATACATTAGTTTTTAATTCAAACTTGGAAATAACTTCATCACATGCTGCATCAACAACTTCACCTTCACGGGGGTAGATATCAATAACATCTCCGGTATTCATCCCAGACACATCCATTTCAATAGGTAAGGCACCTGAATCTTCCATGGTATTGAAAAAGATGGGTGCAATCTTCCCACCAATACATACTCCACCACTCTTGATATTGGGTACGTATGGAATATCCTCACCCATAAACCAGAGAACAGAGTTCGTAGCCGATTTACGTGATGATCCGGTACCAACAACATCACCAACATATGCCAATGGATGTCCCTTCTTCATCAACTCTTCCATTTGACTTAATGGACCAATCTCACCTTCAACTTCTGCCTCAATCCCCTCACGTGAATTCTTAAGCATGGCAAGTGCATGTAATGGAATATCAGGACGACTCCATGCATCTTGAGCTGGTGATAAATCATCAGTGTTAGTTTCACCTGTTACCTTGAATACTGTAACTGTAATCTTATCAGGAACATCAGGTTTGGATGTGTACCATTCAGCGGCTGCCCATGATTCTAATACCGAAGTAGCAGCTGCTTTAGCCTCGGCAGATGCTGAAGATGAGTTGTAAATATCAACAACATCATGGAAGGCATCAAATACTAATAAAGTATGCTTCAACTGCTCAGCTGCACAATCACGTAAACTTGCATCAGAACTAGATAGTAATGTAACTAATGTCCCAACATTATATCCACCTTGCATGGTACCCAATAATTCCACTGCACGTACTTGTGAAATTAATGTAGGTTTAGTCTCGCCTAATGCCACTGCACTCAAGTAACTAGCCTTAACATAGGCAGCCTCATCTACACCGGGAGGGACACGATTACTAATTAAATCAACTAATTGATCAGCATTGGCATCACCCACCTTTGCATTCTTAATTTCTGTAATCAAGTCTGAACATTGAGCTGCATCTAATGGCTTGGGTGCGATACCACCCATCTTACCCGACGCCATTGCAGCACGTTCTGCTACATGTGCATCATATGATTTTAGAAACTCAGAGTTTAATGGTGATGTTGTGGAATAGTTGGATGTTTGTTGTTGAGATGCGAGTGCAATTGCACGGCTATCAAATTTTAATCCATGTCCAATCCATTTATTATTTTTTGATGTATCAACATTGGTTGCAAGTGTGGAAAGAGATGCATATGAACGTTGTACTATCGTTCTATTGTTGGCTGTTTGACGACTTAGAAGGGCGGCACCCCGACGTGCAGAGGTAATTCTCCCTAGCATGATATCAGTAATCTATATATTATATCAACTATCAACTCTAACCGACCTCTTAAACAATCAATAAAGATTTCATTTTTTTGCGGCTGGAAGATTTCCTTCTTTTGCGATGTACCTGTGACAGTGATGCATCTGCTTTTTCTTTCTGGTGTCTCACACTCTAAATTATATGAATCACCCAGTAAAGTAGGTATCAATTAGGGGAGATAATTAGTATCATACACCTATAATACATATTGCAATACATATAATTTTGAGCAGGCTATCATCTTCATGAGTAGAGTATCCAGCTGGAATCTTCAGCTATGTGGTATCCTCGTGCGAATTATGTATTTCCACTCTTCTCTCCTTATTCAGCCCCCCTTTATCCAGGCTCGTCTATGAATATATTATTACCACGGACACGAAGATTAGTAGCTCCATCACGAGGTCGATGTTGAGTCTTATCAGTAGTCTTGTCAGTAGATACCGCATCAAACATATTTGGCCACCAAGGAGGCCGTACTCGAGGCGGTATTGGTGCAAAAGTAGGAGACAAAGAAGGAGGAGGCGATTCTCCGTCAAGGAAAAGATTATTACCATAACGAGATGGATACTCGTCTCTAACAGGTTTTGTTGCTTCGGTATCAGCAGATGACGAATATGATTCCATCATAGATGTGCATACCGGTTGTCTTGTGGGTCTATTTCTTACTCCTAGCGAGTAGTTCTTGAATGTTGGTTTTGGTGTAGTATCTTGAGATTCTTCACATTTAGGTGTGGGTGATGATATAGACTCGGCATTTACTTCAGTCTTTGGGGTCGGCTGTGAGGTTGGACCGGTTGTGGGAACCTGGAGAGAAATGAGAATAGAATGATAAGAGTGTAATAAGGAGAGGCTATTGGTGACCAACATATTATTCTCACCTTGGATGGCGTGGTAGTAGGCGGTAAAGTAGGAACCTTTGCAGCAAGTGAGTGACAAAATAACATGAGCATATGAATGAAAAGAAAAGACTATCTGTGTGAGGATTGCTCTCAACTTACTTTGGAGGGCAATTCGGTAGGCTAGACAAAGGAGAGATATTATGAATGAGGATACGGTATTCTCAAGTCAAAAGACATACTCGATACAGTTCAGTACACATCTTATACACAATAGAAGCTTACCACTTTTGAAGGTTGAGATGTCGGGCTTGACAATGGACTTGTTGATGGATCCATTAGTGGGTCTAATGAGGATGGTGACAGCGAAGCTGCTGATGATCCTTTTTTGTTTGGTGTTGATGATGGACTATGGGATGGCTCAAGTGTTGGAAAAAAAGTAGGAATGTAAGTAGGATTGTAGGACGGCCATTGAGTAGGATTGTAGGAAGGGCTATCTTGGGTTGCAGGAGAGCTTGTTGTTCCACCTTTACTACTCTTACTCCTTTTTCCGTTTTTCTAAAGTTCAAAGGATATGGATATGATGAGTCAAGAAGTACACCAAAAGTCGAACAAGGCACTGTACTGGACACGTACTGAGGATTTGGAGGTCGGGCAGCATATGCATTCAGACTCAGTCAATTGCCTTTCAAACTGTGTATTATGTGTCAAAATTGAATCAGATTACTTAGAAGATATATGAATGATGACACAATAGTATGTATCATAGTTGTAGAAACTCACCAATGGAATTGTATTCGATATCGATATCATCTCAGAAGCAAACAGCTTGGAAGTTTTTGTTGTCTAGGGATAAAGAAGTTGCAGAATTGAGCCGTTTTATTTTGAGTGGTATTAAACAAATTTAGTGCAATAACTCACTGATGACTTTTCAGACTTCTGATATATTGAATGGTCAATGCATAATATACGAGTTAGACTACTTCAAATTGAGTATAAACACTGATTAAAGGTGTTGAGATAACTCACCGAGGACTTCGAAAATAATGCCTGAGACAGTAAAAGAGAAGAAAGAAATGAGAAGATTGCATAGAAACATACTTCACTATCCATTCTCAATGCAAGGTACTAACTCACCGAGGACTTGCTGGATCTTTTGGCACTTTTGCTACCACTACTGTTCTTCGAAGACTTGGAAGTTGGGCAGTAACAACAAACTGTCGGCCTTGAAGAAATTGATGGATTAACAGAATTGCTCGGAATTGCCGATGGAAAGCTTGAGGTTGAAGGAGAGTCAGATAAACTAGGATTAGCAGATGGTTGAGATGATTTTGAGGGCCTGCTTGACATGGTAGGATTGAAGGAGGGCGCAACTGTAGGAGGAGGAGTACCTGCGGGCTTCGCTGGTTGTCGTGTTGGCGACAGGCTTGGCTGTGATGAAGGTTGAGATGACGGCTGTGATGAAGGCTCTGTTGACAAGGTCGGACTGGATGTGGGCTGTGACATGATATAAACAAGGGAGACAGAGAGACAGAATATAGAGTCTTTTCTGAGAATGGATACTGCAAAAGAACAATAATGACGGCTGTGAATGATGGAGTCAATTCAGGCACAAAAGAAATTCTCACCTCCTTTGTTGGCGACATACTAGGCCCTACCGTGGGGCTAGATGACGGCTGTAGTGAAGATAGAGAGCAGAAATTATCAATTGTGCGTAAGTGTGATGAAAAGGTATCCTCAGAAAATCAAGAGATAGGTTTCGACAGCACAACGCTTATAATGTACACATGACAGACGCTTTACCTGTTTTGATGGTGATCCCGTTGGCACTGCTGTTGGACTCTGCGAGGGCGAAACTGTGGGCTGTGAAATCATGAAAACAGAATATATGAGTAAATTAGTTGTATTGGTTTGAGAATGGATACCGCTAAAGAACAATATGCTTACCGATTCTGACGGCGCCTTTGACGGCGCCTTAGTTGGTTCATCAGTAAGTGAATCTGATGGTGATGGGGATGATGTTAAAAGTGAATCTGATGGCGATGGAGATGATGTTGAAAGTGCATCTGATGGTGATGGGGACGGTGATGTTTGTAGATATCTGTGATGTCTATGTTGTCTATGTTGCCAATGGTGCCATTGAATATCTGTCCTACCTCTTCTATTAGTAAATACCTGTGTTTATATAACGAGAATGTCATCAGATTAGGGCTTGTTTTGGGTACATGAATGCTTATACAAATAATTAAAAAAAGACATATCTTACCAAGTCTGAGCTAGGAATTGAAGATGGTTGAGTAAATGGTTGAGTTGAGGGCTAGAGATAATCAGATTGTAGAATGTTAGTATTTAATATGGGAATATGCAACTATATCATTAACTTCTACTTACCTTAGATGATGCACTCGGCTGATATGATGTGCTAGGAAATGATGATGGCAGAATAAAGGGCTGTGATGAAGGACGTGAGGAGCTACTTGGCTGATATGAAAATGTGGGGACTGTAGTATTATCCATATCCATTCCATGCATGTATCGACGTTGTTGTTCACTAATAATATCACCACCACTAATTGTATTTGATAAGACCTATATTATTGCGAAATATTGTTATGTGGGGAGAAGAGAGGTGTACAAATATAGTATAAGGTATTTGAGATCATGAGACAAATAAGAAAGAATATATCTGAATATGATGATAGAGCATTCTTACCATTCCTTTTTGATACGGTGCCATGAATGCAGCCGCTGATAATAATCTCTTTATAAGCATCCTGCTAACACCTATAAAGGCAATACAAACAAACTTCTTCTTTGATACTTTAATCTCATTGAGTAGAATAAGGCGTCCTCGTTATCGTACTAGCTTCACTTGATTGGTGTTCTCATATGTTCCTTTTGAGAAATAATGCATGGAAGACTCAACATTCAGCTGAGCTTCAATATTGGTGTTCTCTTTCTATAACATGTATAGTGATCACTTTCTTTGAAGGCCATTTATGAGGGATCGTGTGGGTTGAGAAATAATGGACATATCTGGGGGGTCATTGAAAACATTGCATGCACTCATGTTGTGGTATCCTTCGGTTTCGTACCCTAGAAGAAACAATGCTTTGATTAGATGAGAGAGAGAACCTTGATTTGCATGTGCAAATAATAGAAGGAGGGGTCATATGAACTTACTTCAGTGCCTTGTATGCAGAGGAGATACCACTTAAAGTGCGAGGAAATGAACTTCGAAAATCGAGGGACCATCATTTCTCTGTCATCTTGATAGATAGATTGTTAGTCATAAGAATGTACTGTCATGATCCATATTGGTAGGTGCAGATTCCTCTCCAAGAAGCGCACGGATCAAACTCTCCTTGGCCTCAAGTCTAGACCTTTCTCTCCGGATCATACGAGAAAGCTTTTCTACGCGATACCAATGATCAGTTAGACTTATGATTTCTTGAAAATTAAGAGTCGGTTCCATGCCCAACTCTATAAAATCTCGGGCAGCAGTTTCTTCTAAACTTTCTAGTTGACTCACTACCTCTATTGGTAAGGATTCCCTCTTGACAGGTAATTGTAATGGTCCTTTAGCTTGCATAGCAAATGTAACGGAAAGTTCATTGACGATCGATTGCAAATTAGTTTGTTTTGACTGACGTATTGTATTGCAAAGCATTTGCCAGGTTTCGATGAGCTTCCAGAAGTATTTATGATTATGTATATCGTCACAACTAAATGTTGGCAGAGTCTCAACAGCACTTCTAGCAAACTTGGGTAGTTCATTATTTGCTAAACTGGCGCTGTTTATGTATATTGATCTAACTTGTTGATAATCTTCAATTACTTGTTGTGCCATTGCATCTAATTCTTCACTACTCTTGTGATTAGTATTATTATCTGTTTCTTCTCTAGGGAGTGGATGTACCTTTACATTAGCAATCAGATAATCATCGTTACCATACTCATTCTCTTCTATTGATATAATATCAGCTACTCCTACTGATTTGCAATTAACAACTACTCGATTAAGTGTTGGAAGTAAATCACCAGGCCATGTACGAGCCCCGCTGATACTTCTGTCTTCGGTGTCAATCAATTTCATTATCGTTCCAACAGATGCAATCCGATTGGTATCTCTTGCACGAAGACTGGTACAGAACAAATTATCTTCCCATTGACCATTAACAATATCCTATGTGTAATAGTTTGGTATGAGTTTCATAAGATGGATAGAAAGTATACAAATTCATATGAGTACAGACTCACCATTGCCATTTTAACATTCTTTGGTTCTACATTAATAAGTGTATGATTCTCACCGGAGTATGGTACATGCACTGCTCCTAACGGGTATAATGGCATTCTCTTAACTTCATAATTGATATCAGTTTTTATATAGTTTGTATCAGCCGGGTCGAACCAATCAAATCTATCTTTTGCTAAATACTCATATGCAGTATCTAAATCAGAAGAGTATGTTTTCTTGGTAGATTGCTGCAATGTGGTTATAATACTATTATGCCGTTGCTTATTAATCTGTTTGTGTATGTTGATGGGTGGTAGTGGTATAAAGGCGAGATTGGTTGATCTACTTGCGAGTATTTCAGAGGCAAAAAAGATTAACACTGTTATCACAAGGCGACGTAATGATGGCATGGTTTACAGTATATAATATATGCAATATCAATTCTACAATCGGCAGTCGTCAGTAACAGCAGTTATGTGCCTAAACTCTCATGGTAGGATACCTCTACAAACAAATCAGAAAAAAAATCTACACCATCCATTCAATCATATATCAAATTATCCTTCCATTGCATATATAAAATAATGGCGTCTCCAGAATTACAACCCAAAGTAAATGCGCTCACATCTAAAGTTGAAGTGGATTTAACAAACATGGTTGATGAAATTGAGAGATTAAAGCTAAGGCCTTTGGGAAGAAAGAGCTTCGTGATATTGTAACAATTATATTTATGGTCTATAGTAGATGATGTCCAATCAGGTCTCATACAATGTTACCTTCTGTCTCTACCTGTTTCTATACTAAGAACGCTGCGATATTATCTTCTGCTACATCAGGTAGCTTCTTCTCATAGCAAATCTTTGCTACAATCATCTTTACCGTGTTTTCTGTACGCAAACGTTTGGCCTCATTCACTAGTTGGTAGTTGGATGTTAGAAAGTATATTCATTTGAATGATTATAACATAGCATGACATAACATGTACTTACAAATGCCAATCACAATGCCCCTAATTTCAACCGTTTTCTTCCCGTCAAACATGCCACATGTATTCAAAATACATGCAACTGCTTGCATTGCCATTTTCAGAACGGGCCATGAACTAAGAGGGGTAGCACAGAAGTGACTTTTTGGGGTTGCTCCAGATCCTGGTGACACCAACCTCACGTCTGATTGATAGTATGTTGTTTTATATTTTCCCGTAGCCTTACGGGCAGTCTCTTCCCACTCAAGTGTCTGAAGATCCTTCGTGGAAGTTACTAAACTATGTGCCAGATGTCCAACACCTTCTGCAATTGAAAGTGCTGCAGCTAAAGTTGTCTTCAAAACCTCAAGTTGTACTCTTGATTTCAATCCTCGGACTGCAATAGCACAGGCATTATATGCTGTAAAGAACATTTGTGTGGCGGGAGATGTAGGATTGTTGTTCAAATCGCCTGCCAATTTGACGCTAGCAACTACTTCACGGAGAAGATCCCAATTGTCGATTGCTAATGAACTGGGCAATCCGGACCAATGTACATCAGCTACCTTCTCATTAGCAAGGGCACGTAAGTATCGTTCAAATGGCAATCTCTCCGTATCCACCCATCCAATACCATGAACTGGATGATAAACACCGGGCAGAAATGTTGCTAGTAGTACACCACTGAGTCGCCTCCTACTATCACCAAATCTCCAACGACGTACTGTGTCAGAAGAAGGATTACTTGATCCATTTTTACGACCTTTCCTATCCTCCACTGGTGTACCACCATTACAATAAAGGAATTTATGTAGCGCATTTGATGATTTATCTTGAATATCCAACAAATTGGCCATTGTTTCCTCAACATTCAATAATGTAATATCATCCTTCAAGCGTTCCACAATATCTTGTCCAGAAATGGAGGTACGAAGGACTGGCGTCTCAACACCTTCATTATTATTATATGATAATTCATAAATACCAACTAAAGGTAATTTTGTTTCTTTCCTCACTGTAGAATCCGACCTATGAACCATAGTACCAGAGGTTCTTGCCTGCTGTAATAATTTACCACCTGACAAGAAAAAAGTTGTATCAACATCACCAGGAGTGGGGGTTGCTGCTAATAATGCGAAACGTTTATTGCGATGATCATGTATGGCAGGAGATAAAGCCATGGCCAGTGTATTAGGTGTTGATACCATTGTAGTACGGATGGGAGGTTGTACACTGCCATCACTACTTGTTTTGGTAATTAACCAAGTAGGTGGTAAAATTGAAGTACCATTGTTACCTCGTGCTGTCAAGGAACGACGTGTGGAATTATTGGCTGCACGCACCCTTCTTTCCTCCCCGCTACCTCCACTACCATTAGCATTGGCAACAGCAGAAATATTATTAATAATTCCACCATTACCTGACCCAAAGATATCACCTGCACCATCATTATTATGTTGTCCGTTGTTTCGTGATGAATTCAAGGCACCACCTCCACCACCATTTCCTAAAATTGAAGTCTTTGTTGTCCGCGCCTTCGGCGGGCTGCCGTCCGCGTGCCAATATTGTCAGTGCTCGACATTATTTAGTTGTTTCGAGGGACTACTACAAGACATGCAGAATTCTCATACTGTGCTTGGGGTAAAAATTTGGGGTATAAATAATTTTTTTTTTGGCTTGAGGGTATAAAATTATGACCCCTACAGACTCGTAATTTTTTTGACCAAGAGATTGAATAAAATGCTTGTAGTTGGGTATGAGTACCCCCTATAAATTTTCACTCAGGGGCACATACCGGCAGATACCGATCATAACCCACTTAAAGGAATGGGCCAAAGAAAGTAGTTGAGCATTTTATTCCTGGAGTGTAAAAAAATAAAAAAATACCCCACAGTTTGCACTCGTTTAGGATATGCTCAAAAGGATGCTACAATTCAACTACCTAAGGCCGACCGACCAATCATAATATCAATACTTTTACTATTGTTAAGTAATACATACCATGGTTACATTAACCAATCCCACAACCGGTCAGGAGTTTGAGGCTGTATTGCTGGATGAAAGTCCGCAATTGGTTCCTTCAGGAGCACATTATGAAAGAGGGATAAAATGGAATTGTGGTTGTAAGAAGATTGATGAGAATATGGGTTGTGATGAGAAGGGACATGTTGTTTACAGTGTGACTATTGGTGATCAAACTGTAAGGGTGCCGCTATGTGCAATTCATCAACAACTACTTCGTGCTAAAAACAATAATCTAACTATTGTCCCTGACAATGTGGTATGGGATATTGAGATACCAATGAATGTTGTTAATGAAGAGGGAGTAGTTACTGGTCAAACAAACATCGCTGTTAGTGTAAATGGCGGATGTTTAGAGTTATTATCCCGTTTAATCCTCAATGGACATATGACTATCAGGAATGTAGCACCCGCAGAGAATAATGAAGACTTTCAACAAAGATATAATGATATGGTAGCAGCTGGTATGTGGGATCATGAGACGGGTGGTGTTCAGCGGGGTTGTCAAATATTGGTATCAAAGGGGTGGGTGGAGTTGCGAGATATCATTCGTGAATACCTACCATTTGAAGAAGCTGAATATCGTCGTATTGAGGAATCTGATGAGAGAAAATTCTATATGATAATTGCTGCAGCATACGTGGGTAAGGGGAGGCGGAAATCTAAATCAGGACATGGATATATCTGTTTTAGTCCCCATTGCGATAGGTACTACTATGGAAAGTTTAAGGATCGTACCAATCGATCATGGGGCAACTCAATAACTGCACACAAAGGTTTTCCAAAGTGTACAAGATTCTCGAACCGATGTACTGGTGAATGGATTAGTATTATCTGTCCTAATGGGACATCACTTACAGGAGATGATTACTGCTACGGCTGGGATGAAAGCCATGAAATGGAACACGCAGTCTACAATGCCACTGGAGGTATTACTTCCACATTTGACCACGGCCATGCAGACGAGGAGGTTACCGAAGCAATGCTTGCTGCAGCAGCAGAAGCAACTTTGGGCGCAGGAAATGTAGGTGATCTTGATGACAATGACGAGGACGATTGGGATAGTGATGAGGAGGAGGAGGAGGAGGAGGAGGGAGAAGAGGAGGAGGGAGATTGGGTGATTGATCATTAGCAAGCTTTTAATTAAGAACTTTATTTGATACTGGCTACATTAGATAATTGTGATAATGATTCTAAATCCAACACATCTAAAAGTTTACGATAATATAAATTAAAGCATCGAGCCCTTCTATGCATCAACATATTTAAAATATTATGTTGCCAAGCAAACTCTCAAGTAGGATACCTCTACTAAACGGAAATCTTTAGTGATCAGAGATCCAATCATCTAAATTATCCTTCCAACTTCCATGCAACGATGGCGGAATTACAATCCAAAGTAAATGCTCTCACTTCCAAAATTGAAGAGGATTTAACGAACATGGTTGATGAAATTGAAAGGCTGAAGCTAAGACCTCTGGAAAGTCTGTGTTAGTGTTATTTTGGCATATGAATTTATGTGTTAAATATGAAGTCTCGGTGGCTTTAGTGCTTCACCTTGCAACCCACATGTTCTAACAGAGTTATATTTACCTCTCTTTTATCATCATGAACTGTGATAACGCGCATCTTCCAGGGAAGAAAGATGCACAGTTGCATTGTTTCATGTTATGATAAGTGAGTGGTAGTATATTGTTTATAGTTGTATTTATCTTTGTTATTGTTCATTTGGTAGGAGATATGATACTACCATTAACATAATTTTATATCTTTATGAATGCTCATATCATATCATTTGTATACTCGAATCTCCTTCTAACTGATGATCATATTATTATACTCTGCTTTAAAACATATAAAATACACACAACAAATCATTTAAAGAGCTGGGAAAAGTGGCCGCAAGGAACAGATAGAACAATGTAGTAATCAATGCCAAATCACTTACCAGCGTGCTGGATCAGCAACACAACAAGAGATTGGAAACTTCCAAAATAGATTGAACAATTCAATGATGCAATGCAATAATGATGCACAGGCAATGATTACTCCAAATATGACAGAGGATTCACGGGCAATGAAAAAAGTTGAAGCTAGTTTGTTGAAATGTATAGAGGGAGTAGTATCAAAGTCTAAAGATGGGCTGAAACCAATGAAACAGAGGATTGAAAGTCAAATGTCTTAAAGGATCCCTATGGCAGTTGTTGTATCGATGTGATCACTGGCTAACTTAAAAGATACAGCGTCAGCTACCTCCTCTAATACCCGTCCAAGTTATATCAGAAGTTGCATTGTCCACTATCCCAAGAGGGGGGATTGGAACATTCTCATTAGAACTAAAATCATGTAACTGTAACGGCTGTCCAATCTTTTCTCCTCCTTCCACTCCTGGTAGTAACTCTCCTAGCATTTTCAACCACTGTCTATCTTTTCTAGGATGATGTATATGACATGCATTAGGATACATGTGACATGTACGATACATGACTTTTTGATCACTACCGACAAATTGACCAGTAGTTGCCATTGTCCAGAAGGTATCATAGAATGCAGAATATAAATTGTCTAATCCGTGATATGTTCCAATGAAGCTGTTTCCTCCGACCAATACTTGATTACCACTAATGACTGCATCTTCTTTAAAGTTGTATGGTATCATTCGAAACATTAATGTCGATTCATCGGCAACTCCTTCTTTGGTAATGTTTATTCTAACGACACTCTGTCTATATGCATGCGGAGCAGGATTTCTAAAGTAGCCAGTATCAACCCAAGCAAATTGTGTAGTATTGAATGGATTGAGCATCGCTGCAGTATGCAACAGAACTAACTTCTCATCCCAAATGACATATAGCATTGTATTGACATTCTTATGATGTGTCGGTCCTTCCGGGTCAATGTTGTACTGATCTTTCCAAAACGTCTCTTGCGGGAAGTGTTTCTTCAATCTTAATTCATTGGCTGATAATGGTACCACTATCGTGGGTGCATGTTGACGTTGTTCTTTGAAAAAGTTCACCCATCTTGAATTTGGTTCACAAAAGATTATCATTGGATCAGCAGTTGCCAACAGTTGTCCTGATGTCTTTTCATACATTCGTACTGGATGTTTACTACTTATTTCATAGAATGCAGTGATGATTGTGGTTGTGGGTCTATCATTACCATCCTTGGGATAATTTCTCGGCGATCTACATTCACAATCAGCCAATTCTTCATCCGACAATACATTCGCTTCCGATTGATTCTTTGTTAGAAATCGATGAACAACATTACTAGGACAACATTTTGGAGGCAAACCCAATATAGTTGAAGATGATGATATTATATGTTCATGTATAGATCTATCCCATTGTGGGAATTGTGGTGGTAAATACCTGAGAGTATCAGTATGATCTGATTCTAATAACTGATTGTATCTCCATTCTATTGTACTTTGGACTATACTTGCTGTGTTATTTGAATGCAAATCTATCTTTATTAATGTTGATTCATCCCATGGACGAGATGGTATATCTGAAAACATTGTATAATTTGGTTCAAGATAATATATTGGCATTGGATTTGGTGGCTGATTTGTTGTCGTTGTACTGAAATATCTTCGAGGTTTGCATTTGCCAGGTGAGCATGTCCTCGGAAGTGGCAGCGGTGCTACACCATCTTTCTTTAGTTTTCGTATAAATGATGATATATCTGGTGATACAAAGTAGGAGTTACTTTGTTGCTTCGGTTGTTGTAGTTGCAATCTATCATCAAGTTGGGTTGGTATGCTTGTGTTGATATTGAGTGTATGTGTTAATAGGAATGGGAATAGCGCACAGATTATCAGCAGAGCAATCAATACAATCCGAATAAACCTTCTGAATATACTACTACTCATTCTCCTGTTTGTTTGGCCGTCTATTCACAATTCTATCTAGAGAGAGTAACTCTCATCACCATACAAATCAACTCTCATAAAGTAAGGCGGTATCTTAGATATTACTTTTATTTGATAAGAAATAACCTTATCCTCTTTACATACAAACCCGACAGTAGAATAATTGTTTGTTTGGCTCGGGGGAGAAGAATAAGTATAATAAGTACTTCAGTACGTCAAATACAATCTCGTGTGTATATTATATAGCAATATGGATACTTGGTCGAAATTTGAACAGCGGCAGAAGAAGAGTCGCGAGGATGCATCATCAAGTGATCAAAGAAAAAATGATACCAAAAATATTGGAATAGATGCTCTTTATGTATCAAGTTCATCATCTAATATTGCTCCTTCATCTGCTACATTGTTACGTCATGCTGGTTTGAATGCGCCTAGTACTGATAGTTCGAAAGATGGCACTGCTGATGATAGTGAATTTAGATTAAGATTTCATTTTATGAGACCACATCCTTCTTTAGCATTTTCTTTAGAGGAAGGTGATGGTGGTACTAACCCAGACAATACAAAACACAATAGTTCAAATAATGACACAAAAAGTAATAATCCAGCAGTTGAGGCATCAAAATTGATGGATATATACAGAACGTCACAGATAAATAAACAGTTAGATAGTACTAAAGGAGATGGTGATGATAATAAAACATCAGATAATATCAATACAATAACAAAAAGTTCGAACATTCCATTGGAATTGCCCAAGTTACGGATCAATTTAGCAAGCTTGGTAGAGCCACCATTGATGTCTTCTTGGTTGCCTGGTGATGATGATGGTGAAGAGTAGATAGAGGAAAAGTGTTATATGCATATCAAGTGCAATCAAATGATGTAGATCAATTCAGAATTCAGAGCTAAGATCGTCTAGTAATACATATATTAATTCTAACCAGTAGTTTTAAAGTAGTATCCAGATCTGATCTTTACTAACACTGATAAAAAGACCATAAAGATAATATTATATCCTCCCACAACACATACACATATACTTTATACTCCAGTCTTTCCCACTCGATGAAGAAGCTGATATGAACTAAGACGATTCTGTACAATTGTTGCAACTCCCCTCTCATTTTGCAGTGGTGTAGCCGTCAATGTCAAATCACTCACTTGGTCAACCTCTGATAAACACCGTACTAATACTGGACAATGTATCTTGCTCTCAACAACTTTATTGTTGAATGGATTATCGTGTACCAAGTTGGCTACTGCCGGTGATAGTCGTAAATCTGCTTCGGCACTTACAAGACAACTTTCACCATGAGGCAAGTGACCAATCTTCCATGTCACTATACGCTTTAGAGAATCCCATACTCCATTATCTCCCTTTGTAACTTTGACAGTCTCTGCTACCAGTGTTGTAGGAATGGCCACGATTATTGTAAAGTTTGACAAATCACCCACATTACTCAAATTAGATCGTATTTGAACAATAACTCGACATTTATTCTCCTTTACTGCCGCCTTTGCCTGGACTAATATTGGCATATTTTGTGTCCGAACGCTCATTGAATAATTGAGTATTTCATATCCAGATTTTTGACTTTTTGGTATATCTACTCTGTATTGTAATTCATCATCGTCTTCTCCATGTGACTGATATTCACAATGTTCTTTGCATTTAATGTTTGCCAAATTTGCCATTGGACCGGAGATTGATAAACCAAATGGAGCATTCTCCTTGGCATTTGATGATTCAACTCGTGCCTAGAGAATGTATGTATGTATTATGATGTGTGTAGCATCAAATGTATATACCACAATACGCATGTGTATATAATCATGCAAAAGACAAATTTATAGATAGTTGGATGTGATCATCACTGCAATGCATAAATAGTACCAAATCAAACTAAACTACTTACCGTGACCTTCCCTTCTATTGATAACTGAGACGTACTGCCACCATCTCCCACTGCCATTGACGATACCTCCTCATGTAATGTCAATCTAACTCTTAATTTTGGTGGTAATGGCTTAGTGCCTGTACTCTCTTGTACTGATGCTAGATTATATCGATTGTCTTGTTGCAATAAATGTGGATCAATATTTTGCTTTGATTGTTTCGACTTTCTTGTGTTGGTAGTTTTGGATGTATTGCTTGAATCTGAGCCTGTGCTCTTGATATTTGCTCTGGAGTTATTAGCTGTAGTCTCTTCCTCGTCATCGACTACAGAGAAGGGATCAAATGGACTCTCTGCTCGTGACATTGTCGTATATATCTTTCTAGATATCTTATCTTTTATTGCAATCGATTATGTTGCGTATCCTAGCAGCAATGGTGGTATCCTCCGCGTCAAATTGTTTGTTACTATCCCTCGACAAGATGCAACTGCTCAGTCTACACTCCTGACAACACAGGTTAGTTTGATTGAACGTATCATAATTTGCTTGCCTAACATTATCGTCAAAATAAGTTGTCTAACTCCCCCCCCACCACCCTTCCCCTATCGACCGTTTGATAGCCATTGATACATACTCCAGCCTAAAATATGATCAAATAATGCTCTGCATTTATAATAGGCCTACTGATATTTGCTTGACGAACCTCTCGTACTATCAACTTTAATGCTCAGGAATAGCCACTCTATTGCAATCCCAATTTAACACATCTTATCATACCTGTATGCAATATTGATTGTATACTCCAAGACATAAATTAACATCACTGCCACACATCCAAATAAAATTTTGGTGTCCAACATCAAGAGATCTAGCAAGTTATAAGATAAGAAACATATTATCAACTCGATATATTATACAACTGCAATACTAATTTAAATATAATAAGTATTAATACCACATCCAAAGATATTAACATCCTTCGATAAACAATCACACTTATACAATAATAGAGGTACACATATCAATCAGCCCTCTACATACAAACAACTACACATCTACTTAAACACTAACAAAACAAAAATAAAATGTCCCGACGCAGAGGAGAATTCGAACATCGTACATCCATCTTTGAGGGTGCCTTCCGTGCATGGTCACATCTCGGGGGTCAAACACCTACAGACCTTGAAGGTAAATCTGCAGCCGATTTAGATCCATTAGATTTTCCATTAATTAATGATCAACGATTGGTAGCAGAAAAGGCAAAGCAAGCCAAGAATAAGAAGAAGAAACAGCAACCAGAATCTGCTAATGATAATAAGGATACTAATCTTGATGAGAATGGTCAACCACGACGTGAATGGGCATATGAACCATTACCCCGTGTTGGATTGGCACATCCATTCGTTCAGGCAATCTTATCTCCTTGGTTGGGACCTGATGCTGATCAGGATGCAATTCAATTGGGATTAACCACCTTACGTACATGGTGGCAACATCGTCGTAAGGGTGAAAGTCGTAGTGCAGTTGTTGCCTTGGGTACTGAAAAGATGCAGGGTGTTGTCGAAGGATATACACGTCACTTTTTTAATTTGGCACATTGTTTAATTGTGAATGATCATGAGGCACCGCCCCGGTCATTACAGGGTAAGCTTAGCTTTGATGAGAAGAATTCGGGAAATGCCAAAAAGGGTAAAAAGAGGGTTAGGGAACAGGATACTATTGAGGCGGCTGCCATGGCCTTTTCCAATGGAGGTGTCGCTCCCCCAAATGGTGAAGGACTTAGTCCTTTGGAACGTTTGCAGGCTGCTCAGGCACGTCAGCTTGCCGAGGCGGGTGGTGTGCATACCAATCCTCAAATTGGATTACCCGATGCTGTCGCCAAGGGTATTGAAATGAAGGGACGGTGTGTACCCGGCAAGGTTAATCTTCCAGGATTAGTCCAACAGGTTAGCTCGGCGGCCACTCAGCTTGCCCATCGGGGTATTGGGGCAAATACTGGGGGCATTAATACATCTACAAGGTTGAACAATGTCGACCCATCCAAGTATGGAGATCCAAGTGTAACTCCCGTCGTTGTCGTATCACCAAATCAAGCCACGGGTGTGAATGATATTCAATTCTACATGACGATTAATGGTATCACATGTGCACACTGTGTCAAGATTGTTGAAACTGTATTGAAGGGTTGTGTCGGATCTCGTTCGCCCATTAATGGGTTACTTGATGCTGCCGCCGATATGGAGTTGAACATTGTCTTAATCAAGATTGAAAATATCAACGATTGTCGTCGAATTGCTCACGAAGCCGCACGAAACTTAAGTATGGTTGGTTATACTGCCAAGGCGAGGAGTGTCTCTGTTCCCAGTGATATGACATTGCAGAATATGTATTCTATGATGGAGAGGACTATTCCAAACGTTTCGCCATTGGTGGGATTTCAATGGAATACTGAGTGTACCTGTCCAGATAACAATGTTTTGCGTCAGAACTGTCCCAGACACTCTCAGTTTAGCCCAGGTATTATTGACGTGTTTAACAAAACAGAAGAGCTCATTGATGGATTTGCTGCGGGATGTAACACACGAACTGGTATGCCCTGTACCGCTGGTGTTCATTGCTATTGCAAGGCCGGGGAGGATGAAGTTGCTCTTCCTGCTGAACCTCAAGATAACAATGGGTACATGTCATACCAACAGCCTATTCAAGATAGTGCTGGACTCAGTGGAGAAGGAGATGGAGGGGGGAGACAGCAGCGAGGTCGGCAATCCATGCGCATGTCCATCGGTGGTCTTGGTGGATTGGGAAGAAACTTTTCCTTAACATCCAACACAACATTTGGCCGTGCAATGTCAGGTCTATCAGCTCTATCGATTGATTGGGAAAACATGGAGGATTTCGACATTAATGTTGATCATAGTGCAGGTATCAATAATGATATTATTGATGGACAACAGCAGCAGGCGCAGCCAAATGATGATCAAAAGCAGGGTGAAGGTAGCAGCCCAGGGAACTCTGATAATGGTGCTGCGGAATATGATGATCAAGAAGGTCCTAGCCGTGGGCCAAAGGTTGCTCGACGATCAAGTCTACGCAATCCTATTGTCCAAAATGGGAGCTTGAATGTCTCATTCAATATGTAAGAAGGACAGCGAAATGTATATTGTTTCGTATTGAAAATGTAAATTAATGTCAACCAATAACCAAATATTTCTTAGTGTATTGATGATTTACATATGCATATATGTAGGTCTGTTTGTTTAGTGTATGTTCATTACTTTATCTAGCAAAACAGTTCCTTCAAAACATAGAGTCTCCTCATCATGACTATGGTACCTTATCTACAGTAAGCTCTGCCTTCTTCAGGTCAGTTGTTGATTGTATATTTGTTTGTTTCTTTATTCATTCAATTCTAATAACCCATCCTCTAATAAGGTAATATAATTAGAACCAACTCTTCTTCACTTCTACCTTTCCGTCAGCACTGCCTTTAGGAATCTTCTTAAACCGAAACTTGGGAGCTCCACATGGCTATTCAATTACAAACATATGAGTGTTCATTGTTCTTTTACACTATATCGAAAAAAAATGAACATAATATTCATATGATATGCACAAAATTAAATCTTACCGGACATTTATACTTATCGGTTTCCTTTGCCCAGGCAGCTGGTCCCTTTGTATATACATATCCACAATCTTTGCAGAGATAGTCACCTGGCTTTCCATCATCCTTCGGGGTTCCTGGTAGAATGTTTGTAGGAGTTGGTAAGATTAGCATTAATCAATAGTAGGCACAAATTCATTTTAGATATTGGAGTAGAAAATTAGCATTGACCAAAGATATCTTATACCATCCCTGTACTTGGCTTGCTGTTTAGTGTTGTAGAAAAGCTACTCACCAAATATCATTCCTAATTGCATACTACTGCTTCTACTATTTTCAATTGATGTGGTTGGTATAGTTTGAAAAGCATTAGTGAAGCATCCTAAAATGCATATCATTGCAGTGACGAATAAAATTGATCTAAACATGTTGATTTGTATGATGTTGACTGTAGAAATGTTGTTGTGGATTAATCGAGCTGCTTATTGTTTACTAGGCAAATGAGTATTGATAATGTGTGACCCTATGATTTTGATAAGTATGGTACTACCATATTACATATTCGTAGTCAGCACAGCATTTCATTCTGTGGTCTGTGACTCTGTGACACACAGATGACGTATGTGTGTCAATTGTGACAGTACTTTAAGAGTCACTTCTTGTGAAAACTGCACAGCTGTGTTCATGGCCTCCTCGGATGTCTTGCCTTGAGTAATGCATGCAACTTCGAACCTAGAGTAGATTAGATATCATAAATTATCATAGTTTATCTCATCATTCATTAGTTATCTATAACAACAATGTCAGCACAAGCAATAGTATCCACCATATTACCCATCCTCGGTCTCGTTAATGGCCTTGTTATGCTCATATCACCTACAACAGCAGCAAAGAAGATATACAAGTTTAATGATAAGGAGAGTATCAAACCACAAGTTGTTGAACTAGTTCAAGCCAACGGTGCTTCTTCATTTTCGCTGGGTGTTGCTGAAATGTTATTATCATTCACAAACATTAGTTTTAGTAAAGCTTTGTCCATATCAACAGTCCCAAGGGTATGCTTCCTCATTTATAGCATGACTAATAAGACCAAATTTGGAGCAGAGCTTTCATCGCCTAGCAGCCTAATCAAACTCACTATTGCTACCGCTCTCATTGAAGGCAAATGGTTGGGTGACGAAACGCGTTCCATGCAATTTAGAGGAGGATTCTATCTTCTCCTGGGAATATTGTTTACCTTAGTACCAAGTGTTGTTGCAAATAAATCAAATCAGTTTGATGCAAATCCTACTACTGAACGATGCCTTAGAGCTAGAGGAAAGGTGGACTCTGTCTTCGGTACACTTGCTTATTGCCTTGCAACCATGTCATACACTCGATCATTAGGCTATGCGTGTTTGTCTTGGTTTGTTACATCACTTTATGGAGACATTTTGATCAATAGCAGAGATAGATTTAGATCGGATGCATTTGTGCAACTGTTTATTGTTTCCGTTTCTGCGGCAGTACTCTTGTCAGCTTGAGATTGTTAATGTGAATGTTTACTTGTTGTGGCTGTTGTATACTTTATCATGATAAGTGTTGGTATGTAATCTAAAATAATTGTTTGATATCTGAAGCTTTATTCCATCTTTGCCCTTTCTGCTTTCCACTGGCGGAGGAGATCACCCTTGTATTGTCTCTTTGCCTCCTTCAAACTGATTTGTAACTGTTCATCAGTAAAGGTCGTACTACTATCATCAGAGCCATTACTACTTGCCAGCGCTTCAATCACATCAGAGCGTATCTCATTATCTATACTATTGGATGATAAGGTGAGCTTGAGCATAATCGTCTCAAGAAGTGTTTCTTTCACTACAGTAGAAGCTTCCTCTGCAAGAGGTAACAGATATTGTTTGGTTGTGTTTGCTTCGTCGTGACTAATCCATAAATGATTCGTATCAAGCAAGATTATGTGTCGATCAATCTCATTGAGTTTCTGCAGTAACAATTGTTCAATCTCTTCTAGCTCGGTCTTGATAGAGTTGATTGCTTCTAGATCGACTGATCTTGCCCCTGCTGCTCCTGTTACGTCTCCTTGAGTCTTCTTTACCAGCTCAAGAGACTCATTTGCCAGGTTTTGGAATATAAACTTGGTTTGATCAACAACATCATCACTTGGTGTCATGTTATCGAGAAGCCACTCTCTTATAGCATCACGATGTTCTGGAAGATGCGCGTTATAATGATGTATGATGTAGAAAGAGTGATGATCGTAACATATGTTAGTACATGCGGTTAAAGGCAGTCAAATAAAGGCAAACTAAGTTCAAATAAAGTAGCCAAATCACCAAGACTTCATATTAAACACACTATAACACATGACAAAACAACGCAAACGCGGACTTTCCTGGAAGCTGCCAAAGCACATGCTGGAGTAGTAGACAATCAATATAGTCAACGCGATCTCTTCCATTGGATAATGCCGCTACCTTGAGAAGTCTAGCCGACTTGACTAGTCGTCGGTCCGAAACATATATACCTAATTGATCCCTAAGGAAACTTCTGATATCTCTGATCAGTATGGAAATGTTCTGATCTATTGATACATCATTCAATTTGCTTGATATACCAGCAACGACTTCATCTAATGACTCGGACATATTTGAATCCACATCAGGTTCACTTGTTGACAATGATTGAGTACTAAGAATCTCCATCAAGCCTTCATCTGAAACTGAAGTAACATAAGATCTCAAGAGAAAGCGATCCAGCAAGGCATCGAGTTCTTCAGAGTCTGGCAATTCATTACTGGCACCTATCACACATTTCAGAGGGCAATCTTCTCGATTGCCTGCACCATTATCAAACTTCTTCTCGTTCAAGATTGTGAGTAATGTATTCAGAATGGCGGAATTAGCCTTGAATATTTCATCGAGAAATGCGACAGTTGCAGTGGGTAAGAAACCTTCAGTACATCGTCGATACTCGTCAGCTTCCAAAGCACGTAATGACAATGGCCCGAATATCTCTTCTGGGGTTGTGAATCTAGTGAATAATCTCTGAAAGAACGGGCCACCACAGAGCTGTGATAATCTCCTTCCAATCTCCGACTTAGACGTGCCAGGAGGACCTATAAAGAGTATATGCTCTCGACTTATCATTCCTAATACTACTAACCTAGCCTCTAAGTCTCGCTCGACGAGTCCCGACTCGACATGAGAAATTGTATCTGATATCACACTGCTCGATGGTGGTGATATGTTCATGTCTGATAATGTATGTTTCCTCTTTTCTAATGTTTCTTCTGCGGTCTTTTCTAGTGATTTGATGGCTTCTTCTACTCGCAAAACATACTCTGGTTTCTCTATTGGAGTTTCTTGAGTATCAACTCTATTGTTTGGTGATTGGAATTTACTACTACCGCCGGCTGTGTAACTTTCATCGTCGTCTTCAAAATCCCAATAGTCATCGTCGTCATCGTCAAAACGTTGCTTCTTTGATTTGGCTCTTCTATCTCCTCGCTTATGTAGTTTCATATGCAAGTCTCCACATGTATCTATTTCGTAATCAGACTGCATGGCATGTAAAGATGTCCTCGAACGTCGCCTCATTGGCCATCTGTTAAGGAAAGATGGTCGTGTAGTAGGAAGAAGGCTATTAGCTGATGGGGAGAGTGATAAAGCTGAAGCTGACTTTCTCGTTTTCATCCCTGCATATATATCAGTCATTACTCCACTGATGCCATCATGATCACATAAAAAGTCATGCACTTCAGTACAAAGTATATCCATGCTTTCACTTTCTCTTTTTCCTATCAATAAGCCATGTACTTCGGTTCCAGTTTGTTGTTTCAGCCCTTCCAGCTTGGCAAGTATCAGCTTTGATACTGGTGGATTTGGAAGTTCGCCGTCACTAACCAAAAGTATGTCAGATGAAGCCAAATCATTCTCTAATGCTTCCATTGCATGTTTGAGTGCGCCAGTCACATCGGTACCACCTCCGAATGAATGTGACAAGAAGTCCAGGAGTCGTCTTATGCCATTACCATCACAACTTATGTGTCCACTTTCAACTGTGTTACTCTCTGATGAAAAGGCTACAACACGACATTCTCTTCCTTGCCTATGTGCTTCCGTAACAGCAGCGAGTACTACAGCTTTGGAGAGATCTTCTCTCGCGCCCGACATACTGTGTGAAGTATCCAGACATATAATTAGCGGTCCTCCTGAGGTAGAGGGTAGCTGCACACTCCGTCTTGTATTTGGTAGAGGTTTTGTTGGTACATCTGTCCAGCCGGACAGTTCATAACTCAACAGTTTAGATTCTGCTTTCTTTGCCAAGAATAGTAGTCTCAGAGCGCGCATAGATGATCGAAGCAACACGGCTTCCGTCGGGAGCATGGTACTTAAATCATCTGATAGGGTCAAGCCAGATACTGACGTCGGATCAAGGGGGTCTAGTTGTACTCCCATCATATCATCAGTGTTGTATGATCTTTTTCTAGGTCTGAATCGACGGTTGTTGGTACCACTAGCTGATTGTCTTTTTCCTAGTTTTGATAGTAATTCTCGTAGCTCTGGCATTGATGATATCCTTCTTTGTAAGTCAGGCATAGGAGCCCAACCACTATGTGACCATATAGCATCGTTGATACCAAATCCACTAGATTCGCCCTGTTGATCGAGCAATCCATGATCATACCCAAATACCTTATCCAAATGTGCAACACCCTGAACTATCCCACCCCATTGCTCTTGTAAACTGCTTGATAATGATTCTGCCAATTGATCCAATTCGTCGGTAGAGAGTGGTTCGTACTCAAAATGGGTAGAATAATCATCTTCTATTATATCTTCTTCCCAGCTATATTCATCATCTTCTTCTTCATCATCTATATTATCAGATACAACCAACTTTCCTTGTCTTTGTGCTTTAATGAACTGCACAACAACTTTAGCAACACTTAACAACACTGATGTTGTTAATACTTTTGGGTGACGGCGAACTAATCTCGGTAAGCCAAGCTTGGATAATACATCAAAGACATACGTAAATAATGGCTCATCTGGCCAAGTTGTACATTGAACTGATTCAAAATCATCTATTGTTGGTAAACGTGCCTTTCGTAATGATGTTTCCCATATTTGCAATCCAACCATTGCCTTTGATGCATCGGAGAATGTGAAGTGGGTATGGTGATGTATATCATCAATATCGCCATCATTTCGTATCGATCTCAATAGGAAGGAAGTTAGTAGTGGATCTAATTGTGCTGATGCATTCGAAATTTGCAGTGATGATACAGAAGAATGATGATGTGTTGCAATACGTACATTTTGTGGATATAAAGGTATGTGACGAACAGATGGTATCAATGATTGCAGAGAAAACCCATCACATGTGCATAATACGAATACTGCGGCCGTGTAAAGCCGACATACGAGCTGCCGCCACCACATAAACATAATATCTCCTAAAGGTACCTAAACTCAAAACAATCAACCAAAATCGTTTGGTCGCCATTTGGTTCCTTCTCCTCTTGGAGGCTCGATCCTCACTATTTCTCTCTCGGTCTCCTCTATGCTCATATCTCCTCTACTATCTCTCTTCGTATCATCCTCAACAACTACTAAAATGGCTGCTAATAATATAGGTTTCATCGGTTCTGGAATGATGGCTTCCAGTTTAATGGATGGTATTGTAGGACAGGATTTACGAAAACCATCACAAATGTATTGCTCAGATATTTGGCCACCAGCTCTACAGGCAGCATCAAAGAAGGGATATAATGCCAATGAATCCAATGCTGATGTATGTGCTAATTCAGATAATGCTATATTTTTAGCGGTGAAACCGAATTGTATCATGGTAAGGAGATTGTATGTTGTATATCATTTATTTGTGCACATCATATGTTCATTTTTCTATCATCATACATTAGGGAGCATGTAAAGATATAATGGAAGCAAAAGATTCTGGAGCTGTCATCATTTCAATTGCAGCGGGTGTTACATTAGAAACATTGGAGAAGGCATTACCAGGTCGCAGAGTAGTTCGTGTTATGCCTAATACACCTTGTCTTGTCGGGCAAGCGGCATGTGGATTTGCTTTAGGTAGTCATGCAACTGAAGATGATAGAACACTTGTGAAAACTCTTCTCGATGCAGTTGGGTTATCAATGGAGGTGAACGAAACACTATTAAATGCTGTTACTGGTGTGAGCGGTAGTGGACCCGCATATGTGTTTCAATTTATTGAAGCACTAAGTGATGGTGGCGTTAGAGCAGGTCTGCCTCGTAATGTATCAACAATGTTGGCCGCACAGACAGTCAAGGGAGCAGCTGAGATGGTGTTGAAAACTGGCAAACATCCCGGTGAATTAAAGGATGCTGTTACATCTCCTGGTGGTACGACTATTGCCGGAGTTGAGGCATTGGAAAAGGGGTAAGAAGATATGTATATATACTTGTTTGTATATTGTATTTAACATGGCTATGTATGATATTAATGTCGTTTTTCATTACGCAATATCTTTCCATGTATGATAGGGGATTCCGTGCGGCTACAATATCAGCAGTTACTGCCGCAACGAAACGATCAATGCAGTTGGGAGGCACTTCCGATGCGGATATTCAAAATAAGTATGGTCTGTGATGATGAATGAAGTGATGAGTTTATCTTAAATAGCTAAAGGAAATAAAGGTGTGCACTGAAGGACATAGTATGTTTCAAATCTAATGAAGATCTGGTTATAAGGCTAAAAGAGTTGAGTAATCTTGATGCTTTACATACTACTGTGAGCCTAATTCCACATGTAATAAAGAGGGTCCACCGGTATCCTTATAAACTCTCGGAAATCAATCTCATAAATCGAATACGATAGTGCTCCTCCTATTAATACAATATAATATCAAATATGACGGCAATTACTTCTGCTATTATCCATATTGGTAGTTATACTACTGATAAATCCCCTGCGGTAGGCAATATCGTGGTACAATCGCCTGAAAAACAGACTCTTTCCAACTGCCTCTCAAATGGGAACACAACAATTCCACCATCTTCTTTGCAATCTATTAGTATTTACCTTCGATCATCTGAATTATTAAGTCATTATGATTCATTAGCATTAGCATCATTAGTTCCATACCTATCACCCAGCGGTACAATATCAGTACATGTAGTATCAAATAATAATGATGCAGGCGTAGGTGATGCCAGTGTTATCATGACTTCATTTGTACTGGCTGGATTAAAAACTGAATCAGAACAAAGAAGTGAAGGTGGTGGACGTGTATTCATTGCACGTAAAGCTGCTGCCACAACTGCATCTACTTCTGCACCTACACGGTTGAATATTGGTGCAACAAATAAAACGAAGGTAACACTTAATCTAGATGATGAAGATGATGATGACGACCAAATTGATGAAGATGATTTATTAAATGGTGCTACTGCTAATGGTATGTTGGCCCCACCTCCGACAATAGATGTTGAGGCACGTGCCAAGGCATCAGCTGATGATTGTGGTGGACGGAAGGCATGTGATAATTGCAGTTGTGGTAGAGCAGAGATGGAAGCTGCTGAAGCAAGAGGAGAAGAGAAGAAGACAGAACAGCCACATAAAAGTGACTGCGGTAATTGTTCCAAGGGGGATGCATTCAGGTGTGCTGGTTGTCCTTATTTGGGGAAGCCAGCGTTTAAAGAAGGAGAGGAACATTTGGTACTACTGGATTTGACTGATGATGTTTGAGGATTGTATACAGGAATAGGAAGTAAAGAGTGCTGGAATATAGTTTGTTTGATAAGTTGGAGTAAAGCAGAATAGCTATTGGCTATTACTTATACTTATGACCTCTTCTTTGGGATAGAAGCAAAGTTCTCCATCTTTGCTTTCTTGGGTACTGACAAGCTTTCATCCTTTTTCTTCTTCTTCTTCTTTTTTGCCTTATTGTGTTTATTTTCATAGACATCGCATTGATGCTCATACCTCTTCTTATCCCACACCTGCCACTCTTTCCAAATATGCTTTTCATCATCCGACAAAGCATCCCAACGATCTTTTAGTATACCATTGACATGATCCTATCGTTTGAATAAGAAAATATGATGTCAGTGTGAAGTGTGTATTTTTAAGCAAACAATGTAAATACAAAAATATAAACTGACCTTGTTCTTCCTAAACTCTGAAGGAAGAGAGTTCTTAACTTCCTTTCGAGTACGCTTACAAAACAAGGTAAATGCCTTCTTGTTCTCAACTGGTTCCTCTTCTCCATCATAATCTGGGAACTCAACAAACTCTCCCCCAACTTTTGCGCCAGTAACTTTCTCTTCTTCACTTTCAGATTCAGCAGCCTTGCGTTTCTTCCCCTTGGCCTCGAGACGATCTTCCTTGGCTACTCCGATATGCTTCTTGGTCTCTTTGGTGAGTAAATGAGTATGGTCTGAGTTCACATACCAATGAGGAGCTGTATCTCCCTCATCTGCCCTCTTCTCCTTGATTCCTACGGTGTCAATTTTGCTGCCGACTGTTTTCTTGCTGCCCTTGCCGGGAAATTGAGATTGGAATTCATCTATAATTGCATCCTTACCCTGTGATCGGGCCCTTGCAATAATATTTGCAAGCTCTGCTGTCATCTCCTCAGAAAAATCTGTGCTCGATGGTCGGAAGAAGGTATCAATGGTCTGGACTCCATCAACATCCTGCAGAGCCTTCTGAATTTGAAGAATCTGTTTATCGATATCAGATACATTCTTCTCAAGCTGAGCTCGTTCTTCTAAGAACTTTTTCTGTGCTGCAGCCCTCTTCTTCGCTTGGAGCTCCTTGAACATGGGCAGCTTGATTTCGCCGGGAGGTAATGTTCGTTCTTCTTGTTCTGCTTCCTCGACTACTTGTTTCTCCAAAGCATCAACTTCCTTCTCGGCAGCTCTCATCAAGTACTCACATCTACGACCGATGACCTCAGGATGCAGACTCTTGAGAAAGTAGTCAAATCTAAAATTACTAGAGCGTCGAATAGCAAACTTGATTGCTTCCCAATTGCCATAGCCATACTAATATAGAATAAATGACAAAAGAGCAGCATGAGATATGGCAAACGAGGCATAAAACGGAACAGAGATGATATGCGTTAGCTCTCACCTTATGAGCCCAACACAACAGATACCTATCCTCTTCAGCCGTGAACTTATTATCTTTTGTGGTATGTTTATGATGAATGAACTGCAACTCTACCCAGGGATTTTCAAACAAACTGATAAGCACCTTGGTTCCTCTCTGAAGGCCTTTAATGTCGCCAATCTTCTTCTCCCCCTTCTCAACATTCTTCACGTGTCTCTCGTACTCGTTTGCTGCAAAGCGCTTCTTTCCAAAGTCCTCGTCCCAAAATGCCTCTGAATAGGATTGAATAGCACTCACGGGCTTTCCTACATCATTTGCAATCTTGGCATAATTTGTTCTACCATACTTACCACTTGCTTTGACAAAGGCATTAAAATGATGTCTGCTCCAGTCTGAAAAGCCTTCCGCCAGAAGACGAGTCTTCTCATTCGCCTGATCCTCGCTGAGCAAAGGAGGTAGTGTATCAAGAGTTATGACTTCTTTCTTCTTCTCTTCGCTATCATCTTTTGGCTCTTCTTTCATCACAGTGTCTTCTGACTTGACGGTTTCCTCAGGTTTGCTCTCCTCAGTCTTGACAGTACCATCTTTAGACGCATCTACATTTGGAGGTTGGTCTTCCTCTTGCTTGATAGTCTTAGTTCCACCCACCGCTAATTGCACCTCTTCTGGAAGAGCTCGGAATGCTTGCTCTTCTACCTCTTGCAGCGCATTCAATGCATCACGGTCAAACATCTGAAACTCCTCCATTCTCGGTAATCGCAACATCTTAGGAAGCCTTATTTCCTTCTTTGCTTTCTTCTTCTTCTTAGGCTGTTGCAATCCTTGCTGTTGCATTTGTTGTATGTATAATTGGTTCTCGTTGTACGCTACAGTTCGTCGTTCACGCTTACCCACATCCATAGCCATATTACTCAAAAGATCTTGTGTGAACTGGGCGTTTTTGGCTTCTGAGTAGTCAATACCTTCAAATGTCTGAGTAGCGATGCCGCCATCCAGTTTGAAGTCGAGTAGATCTCCTTTCTCTGCGGCTTGAAGTTTATCATTGAGTTCTTGTGTCTTCCGCTTCCCCGAATCAAGAATAAGGTCGATATCATCATCAGTAATGGACGAGTCTTTAGACTTGAAGATTTTGTCAGCTCCAAAGCGAATAGCATCCAGCAGTTCTTCGCTCGACAGCTTGTCTTTTTCATTCAATCGGCCTTGTTGTACTACCATAGCATCAAGTTTGAGCTTTTGTTGAGCACGTTCTACAACCTTCTGCTCAACTGTATCTTCTGTTACCAATCTGAATACCTGTACTTCTCTCTTCTGACCTATTCTGTGAGCTCGATCTTGAGCTTGCAAGTCCGCCTGAGGATTCCAATCTTGAAAAAAGACGAAGATGAGCGATAGGTGTATGTTTATATATCACATTATACACACATGTCACATGTACATACCTGAATCATACAAAATAACAATATCTGCAGTCTGGAGATTAATACCCAATCCACCGGCCCTTGTTGATAGAATGAAACAAAACTTCTCTGAATTGGGTTTGTTGTATGAATCAATCCGTTCCTCACGATCCTCATAGGATGTGTTACCGTCAATCCGACAGTATTGAAAGCCTCTCATGTGCATATAGTCTTCCATTATATCCAAAATACGAGTCATTTGTGTAAACAATAACACTCGATGACCACGCTCTTGCAATCGAACTAGGAGCTTATCCAATAATACCATTTTACCACAATTTTTGACTAGATGTTCACCAAGGGGGTCGAGTGACCTATCCTCAATGCCTGGAAATAAGTAGGGGTGCCCTGCACACTTTCTCAGCTGCATGACAATATTTAGCACGGCAGTTCGACTTCCTGAACCTCCCTTTCCGGTGAGAGTATCCATATCACGCATAAGGATATCCTTATACAACTTCTTTTGCATGGCAGACATGCCAGTGAACAAGATGGTTTCACGCTTTGGGGGGAGACTCTTCTCAACGTCCACCTTAAGACGTCGGAGCATGAACGGACGTAAGATCTTGTGCAGTTGAGAAATGAGCTTATTCTTTTCATCAGCATCATCAATATCTAGATTGAACCACTCGTCGAACTGTTCTGCCGAAGCAAATACATCAGGCACCAGAAAGTTCAAAAGAGCCCACAACTCATGCAAGTTGTTCTGGAAGATGCGCGTTTCACAGTTTGTGAAGATGGAGAGATGTCAACATAACTTTTGTTAGTACGTAAGTTTACAAGGGCAATCAAATAAAGGCAGGCTCAGTTCAAATGAAGTAGCCAAATCAACGATACATCATATTGCACAATTGACTTCTCATGATAAAATAGTACTAACGCGGACTTTCCTGCAAGGGTGTTCCCGTAAGTAGAAGCCTAAACCTTGTCTCTAATGTACGGACAACTCTTGAAAATTGAGATGCCTCATTCTTTAGCCTGTGGGCTTCGTCAATGATGAGATAAGACCATGCGAACTTGTTGAACACATTACGATCGAGGTTGACAATTTCATATGTTGTCACCACCACATTCCATTCACGTTCCTCATCCTTCTGTCCTGGTTGCAAAACATTGGTAGCAATATCAAGACGTTCATCTTTGGTACCATGAAATTTGACTGCAGTAAGAGTATGACCTACATGTATAGATTAAAAATGAGATGGTGTTAGATTACTATGCTTGAGATAGAAGAGGCATTTAGTTTGATATAATATCAAACAACTTACCCCATCGTGCTAACTCATTCATCCAATTACTTAATGTCGATTTGGGCACAATGATAAGATGTGGACCATTATCGCCCTTGAATTGCATCATGTAGACTAAGATGGAAATAGATTGCATTGTCTTCCCCAAACTAGCAATATAATTAATTGGAAGATAATTATGTTAGTCTTTTAATTTGGAGATAAACTTTTAAATATTCATATATACTTGACAACTTACCCCATTTCATCTGCAAGGATCCCATTCACCTATTAAAAACATGGACATGTGAGTATACAGATATCTGTTCATGCACATCATATGCATATTTATATACTTACCCCATTTTCTTGCAACCTAATCATCCAGTTTAACCCTTCCAACTGATATTGCCTCATCTTCTCCCCATTTTGACCAAACGAGGAGGGTTGGGTGGTTAAATACGTAGCCTCGTGTTCATCCACTTCATTCCGTTCCTCTTCAATCACCTCCTCCGTATTAATTTCTGAACCCGAACTTGGTTTCCTAACAATTGTTTTACTATTATCCCCCTTTTCTAATGCTGAGGATGTAGCGGCTACACTGCTTGATAAACCCAACCGTGCTTTTTCTTCCCTAACATTACCAAAATGACTGAATATATCACTTTGCTTCAAGAGGAACTCTAATCTCCTTTTAGCCTGTTCGGCCCTCTCACTTCTTACATCTTCTTGACGCTGTTCGATGTATTTTTCCTTCTCGAGTTTTTCTTTCCTAGCCTTTTCACGTCGATCTGTGTATAGTTGTTAAATATTATGGTGTTATTAGCGCATATGAATATTTGTTATATTGTTTTAATGATGCATAAAAAAAATTAGACACATCTTGTGTGTATTGCAAACTTACCTAGTACTGCTTGTGATACTTGCACTGAACGTTTAGCAGGTTGCTTCCTGGAATCATCCGAATCAGAAGATGAATCGGAAGAAACAGACGATTCAGAGGAAGAGTCTGAATTATAACTAGACGATGAATTGCTATCATCACTATCATCTTCATAATCAGAGTCATCATCTGCTACCTTTTTCTTAACCTTTTTAGCCTTGGGTTTCTTGGCAGCCTTCTTCATCTTCTTCTTCTCTTCCTTCTTAGCCCTCTTCTTCTCGGCCTTACGCTGTCCCTTTTGTCTTGACCTGCGTGTTGCACGTCCACCATACCCCTCACCTTGATCATCTAATATTAATGTATCACGTTCTTTTCGTAAACGTTCCTTCTCCTCTGCAACCTCAACATCTCTCTTATGCGACTCTGATAAATATCGGTTTTTATCTGCAGTGGCAATATCCTCATACTTCTTCCTATCAGGAGAAGATAACTTTTGCCACCGTGAGGAAACCTCCTTGCCCAATGCACCAACATCTGTTGATAGACCTGATGTTGATAGTTCATGATGTATTGATGAGGCCTTTTCCTTCTGGAAGAATTGATATGCTGACTTTGCAGGCTTAATGGGTGGTGGTCCTAGACCACTATTGCCGTCTCCGCCGCCAAACTCTGGCTGGACGGCAACCCAATCTGACCTATCCTCCTTTACCATGTGTTGTTAAGTAAAATAGTAAATAAATAAGGTGCTTTATATCGTATCGCGACCCTTAGTTAAACCGTACTCTACTCACGTACAAACATCTTATGTCTCCTATAACCCTAAATTAAATCTTATGTCTCACATAACCCTAATTTCCCTCCACCCCAAAAAATATGCTGGAAGTGTTCATCACTTTGTTATATGACAATATAATATCAAGCAAGTACTATTAGCAACTAAATATGGCAAAAGAAAGCACTGGCTGGATGTTGATTGGGTTTCGAGATTTTTTCCTGATCTGAGGCAAGTGACCAGCTACATGCCAACATGTGGACACAAAAGTGTGATGGAGGGCCCTAGAATGGTGCTGATAGTGTCCATTGCCCTTTTATAGGTATATACAAACCAGGAACCACCAATATACAAGAAAGAGAGTGGCTGTATACCTACATGTTTTGGTGATACATTGTCAGTTGGAAATTTTGAGGCACAGATGACCGAGTCTGAGGCTTTCGAACTGCCAACAAGTGGACACAACAGTGTGATGGAGGGCCCTAGAATCCTGCTGATAGTGTTCATTGGCCTTTATTATACATATACATAATAGAATTACCAATATATAAGAAGGAGAGTGGCTGTAT
>Ga0214477_100196_pt1 | contig 42570 bp, 37 predicted proteins | sample M1_20Mar14CPVII9_FD_165058 | JGI IMG/M metagenome (GOLD analysis project Ga0214477, IMG submission 165058) | Marine eukaryotic communities from Monterey Bay, California, United States - M1_20Mar14CPVII9sort6BwellC16 | ecosystem: Environmental > Aquatic > Marine > Unclassified | place: USA... | reverse complement strand
GAGCAGTTTCAAGAGCGCTTGGAATCATTCTATAATGCAGCAACGAGAAAGCATTCAAAAGATGACGTCGATGGTACATCGTGGAGAGATAAAGATACTTGGGAGCCTTAAGCTAGCTAGGAGGACAGGGAAGAGGTAGTATTGCAAAAGGGCCTACTTATGAGCAATGCCTTCCCTAGTATTGCAAAAGGGCCTACTTATGAGCAATGCCGGTCTTTTGCAAATTATATTCTAAGGGTCTTACATATGTATATGTGTCAGCGGTATCCTCATGTGCAATGAACTTACTTGACCTCGAGAGACTGAACTGTTTATTCAGAATAGAAGGGGAAATGAGATAAAGTGTATGGTGTTTAGGGAATTACTGCAGTGATGATGAATTGTACAACATAAAGAGCAAATGATGAGATTTGTCACTACAGAATATCAGTTAAAACTTAAAACTAATCAGCTAAGTGACAAGCAAATTTAGAGCATGTAGTGAGAATACTTATTCACCCCTCATATAATATAGTATTGATACTACATGGCCATAGATCGGAGGGTGTCTCAGTTGTCATGGTTTGTATGGGTTTCAGATGTAAATCTTTCACTTTAATGTATGTTTTACATAAGATATCTTTTGTCACCATTTTACGGCTAGCGCCGATGGTGTAGTGGTAACATAAATGCCTTCCAAGCATTTGCCCTGGGTTCGATTCCCGGTCGGCGCAATCTGTTTTGCTTTTGGATGAGATGCAATGTAATCAATAGTATCGTGGATATTCTATCACGGAGCTCGCTTCGCTCGCAAACACAAAGACTAACAGAGTTTGTTGTTGATCATTTACTTTATTGGCCCTTGTTATGCTTACATCTACGCCCCATCCTCCTTATTGTTGTCGTCAGCACCACCACTAGAACTATCTTGTTTTGGTGTCATCTTGAAACCTACCCAACTCTTCTTTATCCAACTTTCATACTCGGTCGTTTCACCATACTTTTCTTTTTGTCGAAATTCAAGTCCAGTGGTTGCAGTTGCTAATACAAAGGAGATACCAGTAGCACCCATCACGCTCAATAGAAGATATGGAGCCATGCTTTTCCATAGAGAAATACATCCACCAGTGGTTCCTCCTTCAGCACTAAGTTTCACCGTCTTTAATGTGACTGCCAAGAATCCAGACAACATACTCGATGCCCAACCGATTACTTCCCCAGTGTAATTTGGATGACGAAAGAAGCGGAAGATTCCTCCCGTGATTAGTGCATCTTCACCTTGTATTGCCTTTCCAATTGTTTTATTCAAGTCACCAAAAGCACCTAATAAAAAGCCAAGTAAAGCAATAACCACTGATGATCGAAGAGCATGTTCCAAAATCGGTACAGCTCCTCCACTGCTTAGACTCAATAATGCAGGCCCAGACATAGTCATACCATTACACAATTTACTGGTAATGAGCAGCGGTGTCATCATGCAAAAGTACAAGAAAGCACAGCTCAAAAGAAAGGGTGTACGTTTCAATCTTCCTCCTTGTTTCTTGGCACGCTCTTCAATCCTTTCTCTCATAGCTCTGAATCTAGCTAAAAATACCTCTCGGTAGAATAAGAATAGGTTAAGCCGTGTTCCATAGAAGAAGAGTGCAAATGCATGAAATGCTGGAAGTGATGTTGGAAGAAGTGCTTGTAGATTATTCAGTGTTGTAGTAAGTGAAGATACTACTCCTGCAGTTTGAAAAGATTTTAATGATATGATTGCCTCCTTAATGCCTGGCAATAGCGGTAATCCAACTGAATTGGCAATGGAAGAAAGTATTAAAGCACTTGATGCCGCCATTGCCGTACCATATCCATAACTAACGCCATACTCTGATTTATAATACCCTAATAGTGTTGGGAGGATACATACAAGAGCTAATCTAGGAATTGTTGGTAGGATAAGAGTAGTCTCCGATACAGCGGCAGTAGTTGCAACCTTCTTAGCAGCATTTGCAATTGTAGAAGTTGATGTTAATGCCAATAATCCAAGTGTAACAGCAGTAAGTACTGTAGATCTTTTCGACTTTGATTTGTTACTATTGGATTCAATACTACTTTCAGTACTACTCATTGATAAATGCAAAATTTGTCGTCTCGTAGAAGGCGGTTGTACATTATTATATTGCAATCGGTGTACAACGCTCCGTGATAATATATTACCAGTTGATAAATGATTTCTTTGTAGGGTATGTGTATTGATATTATTCATATTGTTAAAGGCATCAACAGGAGTCACCAACATTGACATCAACAAAGAAGATACGATGAGGATTAATAAATAACTGCCCAACCGCCGCCGCCGCCGCCGCAACCTCATAGATACAAAACACGAAGATGACGACATAACTGAGTAATTCAATAGAGAAACAGTATATTGTGAGCTGACAAGAGGATGCAATAGGAGAGAGAAGAGAAGAAGGAAGTGAAGGGAGAGCAAGATTATTAGAATCGCCAAAATTAGGATCTACTCGCGCTTTGATACTTCATCGAGAATCGAGACCAGGTTGTGTACCCAAGGTAAAATATGCTTGGGTGGGTGGGTAGTTGGGTATACCCAAGGGAGGATTTCGTTGGTTTGGGTATTTGACTTGGGTATCATTTTCTACGTAGGAATTCAGTCCAAAATAAGTTTATCGCCAAAATTTTCTCCCGTGGGGTACTTGAGGGGTCAAAATCCGGGTCATATAGGTACAAAATGACCTGTTTATAGCCAATTTAGGGGCATCAAAGTACCCTTTGCAGTTGGGTGGGTATTTGGGTATGGGTATACCCAACCACTTGGTTGGGTGGGTATTTTAGTTGGGTATAATGCTCCTGGGTGGGTATTTGGGTTGGGTACGCACTTGGGTACACAACCCTGATCGAGACACATCAATTGCTCAGGTATCCAAAAGACTCCCAATTACAATAAAGTGAAAAATGCCAACTTATACATTTTTTTCCGGCGTCAATATTGGAAAAATAAAAAAAGTGGCCGGCCAGTTCCCTTGAGGACTAAGTCCTGGAGGGAACTGGCCGGCCAACTTTTCCGAGTTTTTCTTTTTTGAAGGCGAAAAAAAATGTATAAGTTGGCCATTTTACGGGACCCAGGAGGGACTCATTGAGCAATCATGTGAGTACGTAGAGGTACAATACCATAGGCAGTGCAATCATACAAAGTGGCAACTCTCTTCATCAATAAAGCAGCACAATAGCATACTCTCCTTTTAATATTGATGAGTATGTCCTTTCTACTATCAAGGAGACAGTTGTCTACATTCGCGGTGACGAGATTAGGTTGTAGTTATCAGAAACCTTCAACATCTTATTTTTCAACAATTAATGCCAATGCAGGTGATGATGATGGGTTGGTACTTAGTCAAGTTGATGAAGACGCGGGAGTTGCAATTCTGGCAATGAACCGACCTCCGGCAAACTCTTTAAATCTACAAATGTATGTTGCTACTATATATGCACATATTTGAAATGCAATGTTTGTTATATCAATATAGTATCTAACCGAATCACATATCTTATATCTTAACATGATAATATAACAGGAATGGAGCTATTTGCAAATCTATTAAACATATTGAATCAAATGCAAAGATACAAAGTGTCATACTTACATCCACAAACCCAACAATCTTCTCGGCAGGTCTCGATGTTACAGAGTTACTCAGCCCCGATAGAGATAGACTCCCCAAATTTTGGCACTCACTACAGCAGGTTTATTTAGATTTGTATGGGTCAAGGCTGGCGACTATTAGTGCAATACAAGGCCATGCACCAGCTGCTGGTTGCTTTATCGCAATGGCTTGTGATTATCGTATCATGTCTAGTGGAAGTATTGGATTGAACGAGACTAAACTCGGGATAGCAGGTATGTTATTTGATATGTGTTTTATTACTCAACATGCATTCTGAATATCATCACTCACACTATAATAACATCTAATCTCAACTTCAGCTCCGCCATGGATGAGTCAGCTAATGATTAGCACAATAGGACTGAGAAAGGCAGAACTTGCAATGCAATTGGGTCAATTATTTCCTCCTAAAGAGGCGTTGGAGGTTGGTTTGGTGGATGAGATAGTAGCACCTGACGAACAATGTGAATTGAATGATACATTATTAGACTTGCTACCAACAGCTATAAAAGATCGAGCATCAAATGTATTAATGCAACAAGCATATAAGCAAGCTAAAGTATATTCTATGATTCCTCCACAAGCACGTGTTGCCAGCAAATTATTGACCCGTGAACAGTACATAAAAGATATGATACGAACAAGGGAACAAGATACTGATCACTTCTGTGGTTTTGTGACTCAAGAAGCAGTACAGCGCAACTTGATAGCTTATGTTGAAGCGCTGAAGAAGAAGAGCAAGAAGAAGTGAGGAGGCAGGGAAGAGAACAGAGGAAGAAATAAAGCAAATGGTAGCACAGAAGAGGAAAACGTAGTACAAGAATGAGAGATAAGTACAAACAAGATATATTCATCACTGATACCTATTTCAAACTAAATTTAGATCTTCTTCTCTACTCGCTATTTTCTAAAAGAATCATAGAAGATCTCCCATGCCCAAACCACTCATGCTCGTTACTTCGTGAACTCTTCGCCATTGACCGTGCCAATCTTTTTGCATCTATGAGCCTCAAATTGTTCCTTGAGTTGCCTAGCATTAGCAAAGGCAGGAAACCAGTGCATCTGCCCATTGTCGCGTCGATCCATTTGTTTCATGCCAAGACTTCCCTTGATTTGCATCTCCTTGGGGGTCTGAGTTTCCTTGAAATAGACTAGAATCGGTAGTTGTATTGAGGGAAAGAAGTCATAGTTCACAAAAGAATCATAACGCCTAATAGATGATAAGAGGTATAGGATATATATGGTCAGATATCATAGATAGGATGCATAAACAAGCGCATAACACTGGATATCAATCTACTACTTACCACTCATTATTAGTTCCCAACACATAGTTCTTGTATTCTTTGGCTTTGAGACCCTTGTCACGTTCCAATCCTAATACCTTATTGGTTACTGTTCTGAGTTCAAATGTGTCCTTATTGAATACGGCTCTTGTCCTCATCGTCTGCATACCAATGAAACATCCAAACCAGATATGAAAAGCCGCACCTAGCATATCAATAAACATGTATTCGCCTATGGGGGGTAATGAAGAAAGAAGATTGGTACAATATGATAAGATACAACGCTGCAAACAATAATATCTTACATACAGCATTATTACACACGATCACGTACTTGGGTGAAATAAAGATAACCATACTCCGACAAGCAATAAAGTTAGTGCTACACTGTAATCTCTATCCACAACATAGTCAATCTTAGATATCATAGGTCGAGGAGGAGCCTCTGCAGAATTGAAAACATTCCGAAAGGGGCTGCGTATTGCAACTTGCAATTTCACATCTTGTGTTCGAGAAGTAGACTTTTTGATACTCGGTGCTTTGTTGGATGACGGCTGAAAGGCACAAGCAGATCCAACGATTGTGAGGGATAAAAGCAATGATAATTTCATTCTTTTTAGAGATTTATAGAAGATTAGGAGAGGGAGGCTATTGCTTTCTCAATATCTCAAACCATCAACTTTATCAATGCAGGAGTTGAAGACCAAACTTATTGTCTTCGCAACGAAGCGCAGACAGCTGCTTCTTTTTGTTGGTATCCTTTGAAACTCCACGATGCAAAGAGGGGCAAAATAACTGATAGACTCCCAAGACATCGTATACAATACAAAGGACGATATAAGGAGCTGTCGAAGGAAGAGTGAGCTAGCTTATCTACCTTGGTATTTCTTTCTATTTTCCTACTCATTTTATCTTACAGACAAAGATTAAGTACTACTCTAATAACCGGCTGCCGCCGCTGCTGCAGCTCTTCGTTCTGCCCTCCTTGCAATCTTCCTTTCTCTCTTTAAATCTGCTGCACTCTTCTCCCCTCCTGAATGAGGAGATGGATACGACTTGTTCACTACTGCACTTTGATTCTGATCTGTAGTCAAGTTGAGATCTGCCACATCAGATGTCTCCTTGGCTGCTCTCCTCTCGGCTCGCCTAGCAAGCTTCCTCTCCCTCTTGAGGTCTACATCGCTCTTTGACTCGTTTGACTGTGCTGTCGATTCTTCATTAAACTGCTTTACCGGACTCTTACTTGTAGAAGATCCATCATAATTTCTTTCACCGAAGCTTCCACGATAACTACTAGTGTGTCGTTTCTTCGTATTATTTTCATACTGTCGAGTGCTATTCAACCTTTCCTTCTCATTCTCCGCCATATCCTCACTTCGTAAACTAACAGTTATCCTTTTCTTCTCACGATCAATCTCAATTACACGTACATTCTCTACAACATCATCTTCCTTAACTACATCACTAACACTTGATACAAACTCGTTTGATATACATGATATGTGGCAGAATGCGTCGGAATGTGAACCGATGTCTATAAATGCACCGAGTTTTGGTTTGATATACTTGATTGTACCTGAATATGTCGTGCCAATAGTATAGTCTGTGATTGGCTTCCGGCCAATACAACGTCTTTTATCATCCTTCTTGGAGGTCTTTTTCGATGAAGTAGTAGTTTCTGTTTCATCTTTATCCTTTTCTGGTTTAATACTATCATTATCAGAAGGTTGTGTTTCTTGAACTTTGCCATCTTCATCATTTGGTTCAGTATTGTCTCTTCTTCCTCTTCTACGTTTGCCACGAGAACGAGTGTTGGAAGATTCTGCAATATCATCATCATCGTCATCTGATGAATCATCATCATCATCCGAACTGTTGTCAGATGAGCTGGATGATGAAGAAGATGCAGCTTCTTGTTTATCATCAGACTTGGTCGGCTTTGTATCCGTTGTATCAATATCCTCATCATCAGATGAATCGTCAGAAGACATATTATTCTCCTTTATATCCTTGTTAGATACCTGCTCAGCTCCTTTATCCTCCTCACTTTTATCATTGGCCTCTTCTGTTGAATTGGCTACCACTGCAGGTACATGTTGCTTTTTATCTTCATCTTCCGTAACAACTACATCACTACTACTATTAGCTTTTAACCTTTTATATTCCTCCATTTGTTTTGACAACTGCTTCATTTGCTCTTCCAACTCTGACATGGTATTAGCTTTATTGTCATCTACTCCTTGTGTACTTATACTTTTGGACAGTTGTTCCATCTTACGTTTTAAATGTTTTGGTTTATTCTTCTTGACTTTTGTATTACTCTTTGCCTTTTTATGCACCTCCTTCTTGTTGTTATTATACTTTGGAGAAGTATTGTTGTATTTGTTGCTATTTGGTGTACGTTGTTGGTACGACTGCCTATTATTGTCATTTCTTGGACTTCCCCTGAATGTCTTCTTGTTTGGTGTATGTTGTTGTGACTTTTTATACTCGGTATACTCCCCCGACTTTCGTTTGTTATTGTTATTATGGGGAGATCTTCCACTATTATTATTACCTTCACTACTACCTTGTTGTGCTTGGGGTTTAAACTTTCCACTAGCCTTCCGTGCCACCTTCCGTTGGAATCGTTGTAATGCTATATCAGATGCATTACTCTTCTTATCACTATTCCCTTTTGTATTATTAGTTTGCTTCTTAGTAGGTGATGTATTACCACTTGTCTTTTCTTTTATTGCAGTGATGATTGTAGGTTTAGAATCATTAGTACTGCCGTCAGCTGCTTGTTGTGCAGCAAGACGCTTCAAGCGTCGTCTCTCCTTTGCGGCCTCTCCTCCCATCTTGAATAGTATATCGGGCCAACAAGCCAATAAGTTAAATTGACGGTGAGGATTTGCAAAAATGGAATAATAATCATTTATCGCTAAACTAAACGGTCATCGCGTCGGCAAACCTCATAGTACTTCTTCTCACCAACTACATATGATGAAATCCATCCTTATACTATTATCACTGCAGGCATACTGCTGCCTTGCATTTTCGGCTCAATCTCCATTCAAAGCAGTGTCGAAAACTCAGTCTTCAAACATCAATGACCGTCAGAGTTCAAATATCGTCCTCTCCAGTAGTACTAATAATGACGATGGTCCTCTTGGTTTTCTACAGGGTATATTCTCATCATCATCAGCTGTTGCGGTAGCACCTGAGCCAGAACTTCCAGATTTTGTTGTTGATAGTGACTATACCATTGCAGGTGTAAGTTTTGTGCATATGACGTGTACTCTTAGTTACTTATCTAAAAATGATATGATTATGATATGTACTTATTACTTTATCTAATAAATGATGTATGTACTGTTCTGGTACTATGATATATCAATAGGTGTTTGGAGTTGTTGGGATATCATTGATTGCAGGATTAGGTGGAGTTGGAGGCACTTTGACCGGTGGATTCATCACTTTGCTAGCAGTACTATTTGCCGTACAAGCCAGTCGGATAAGATTCGTCTTTGATTCTAACAGTTTTGAATTGAAACAAGGAGATGACCTCAATGATTCAGGAGAAAACTTTGTGGTGGGGGGTGCTAATAGATGGGCATACACGAGCTTTGTCAACTGGGACTTCTTCCCTTCGCTTGCATTTCCCATCCTGGTATACTTTAAAGAAACACAAACACCAAAGACAGATGGTAGCGAGCCAGGACAGATTCATTTCTTTCCAGCAGGTATGATATTTATGCACCGTTACATTTATTGTTTCAAAGAGATGATTCTAATGTATTCAATACTTTCTCTTTACTATAACTATAGTGGCAAATTGCAAACAGCTTGCTGAACAGGTAAGAGTAGAGGGTATTATTTTGTGCTTTGCAAACATATACTAATCCTGTTTTATTCTTCTGTTCCTAGTTTGAGCTACGCGGATGTGCAAGTGTAGATAGAGATTAATGCCTGTAGGTTCCGCTTCAGCCATCAAACAATGATCAACTCATTCTACCATTGATTAAACTAGAGCAAGTCGGACTACATATGAAGAGAAGTTTAGCTTTCTCTAGCCCAGTTAGTTGCCCAGTTAGTTACATATAATAAACATAGTCTCTTTCCTTACCCCCTTAAATGCTAATTGTTCTCTTCTCAATCAATGGCACATAGATGGGATCATACATCTTACGGCTCACATAAGCGTCGAGATCTGCTAAATCCTTCTCTGTGAGCCTTGGTGCCTGATCTGTCTTAATAGCTTCCTCGATAACTGCGATAGCAACCTTCTTTGAAACGTCTCTGATTGTATTTTGCTTTGGAAATACTTTACCCATTGCTAACTCATCTTCACTGACATAGTTAGCTAGTGCCTCCGCTGCAACATACAGCATCTTATCAGTTACTGACTTTGCACCACAAAGTGTAACTCCCAAGCCAATTCCAGGAAAGACAAACATGTTGTTGCATTGAGTGGGGTAGAACTTTCTTCCATCTTTGAGCTCAACAGGATCAAATGGTGATCCACTCGCAAAGATCTGCATGAGGAGAATATTAGATGTTAGTTTGTGTGTATATAATGACAAAGAAAGATACAAAATAGAACACTCTCAACTTACACAACGTCCGTCAGTCCACTCAAAGGCCTGCTCAGCAGAGCACTCTGCTTTCGTTGTTGGATTGGATAATGGGAAGATGATTGGGCGCTCGCAATGTTTGGCCATATCTCTAATAAGCTCTTCATTGAATAGACCACCCACCGCCGTCATACCAAGGATCATGGTAGGCTTATGTTTGTTGACAATTTCATGAAGAGATAGTCCTCCATCAGTATCTCGAGCAAAGATCTTTTGCTCCGGAGACAACTCACTGAGTCGATCAGTTCCCAGTAGACCTTTCTCATCAGCAATGAAGAAGCAATTCTTAGCCTCCTCTTCTGTTTTACCATGTTCCATCATTGCCTGCATAAGTACCTGAGCAACTCCAATTCCAGCACTTCCAGCTCCTGCAATCAAAATTCGCTGTTCTCCTAATGCAGTTGGCTTCTCACCCTTTGCGCGTAGACCGCCCAATACTCCAGCTAATGTAGTTGCGCCTGTCCCCTGAATGTCATCATTGAAACATAGAACTTCATCACGGTACTTGTTCAAGAGTTTCTGTGCTTTGTCTGAACTGAAATCCTCAAATTGAATAAGAACATTTGGCCAGCGGTGTCGAACAGCTTGAATAAATTCATCAACTAAGTGGTAGTACTTGGCACCCGTCAATCGAGGCTCTTGCAAACCCAAATAGAATGGATCATTGAGAAGAGCTTCATTATCAGTACCAACATCAAGAACTACTGGCAACACTCGGCTGTGTGAGAGAGGAAAGAACAAGTAAGTTCATATTCAAAAGTATATAGATTGACACCATACACAACACTTACTGAGGAGCGATACCTCCGGCTGCACAATATAAACTCAATTTACCAATTGGAATTCCCATACCATTGGCACCCAAGTCACCCAATCCAAGGATACGACTACCATCTGTCACAACAATAACACGAACATCCTGTTGTGGCCAATTGTATACCATTGACGCCATATGACCACGGTCTTCGGTACAAAAATACATTCCCCTAGGACGTCTATATCTCATTGCAAATTCATTACAAGCCTGCCCAACAGTCGGGGTGTAGATAATTGGTGCCATCTCCTCCATATGATCAACAAGTATACGATGATATAGTGTTTCATTTCTGTCATGCACATCCTCAATAATTTGATGTTTACGTATCATCGATGGTTCGGCACGTATCTCTTGTAATACACGTTCTTTTTGAATTTGCATATTTAGTATACGAGGTGGCAACAGACCACGGAAACGTAATCGATCACGTTCACCTGTTTTAAAGGCAGTAAATTTGTTGTATAGTGGATTGTTTAGAATTTCAGATCCACGAGATGTAATTGAGATTGGTGCCAAGAATGATCGTGTACATCCCTTCCATTCACCCTCTGTTTCGTCACCTGTAATGATATCATATTACATTAGTTGTGTGTAGATAACAGTAGTATGTATTTGTTAGTATAGATCAAGAAAAAAGATACATATGATATAAAATAATGTTCATAAGATATGCACAATTTTTTTTATATGAACATATGATATATACTCACCCTCTAGGACATATTCTTCAGGCGAATCACTTGGAACTATATTGTTAACGTTGAGATTATAAAAAGTTAATGAGAAATAAGATATAACATATTGTATTGCAAAAGATATGCAATGCAAAAAGATATTCTACGCACTGCTTTCACCAAAGCCTCCATTACTAAACCAACGTCGAGCTCCGGCTACACGACGGCTGGATGTACCACCTCTTCTTAATAGTAGCGTCGATAACATGATTATTTGTCCTCTCCTACGAATTATAAGAGCAACACATAGAGTTGGCAAACATTTTTCACGAGAAAAAGATCCAAGATTTACTAAACACGTCACATGATAGCCAAGCGCTTCGCCGACAATCTACCCTACAACTCTTCCCACATCCTCAATCCTCAACTATACATACAAACACTCAGTTGAGAGTTGCAACATGGTGGCCTCCGCTCGTAGTAGATTCATATCCGCTGCAACCAATATATTCAATCGCACATTTGTATCTAAAAGAGCAAAGGGCTGTCTCTCTCAAGTATCACTTGCTAGTTGCAAATCTAGCACAACACCAATCACATGTGTTTATCGTCATTCATCCACTGCGGCCACTCAACAATACGGTGATATAACAACAGCTACTTCATCTACATCAACAACTCAACAACAAGAATCTATAAATTCATACGTCTCAGGATCAACAACACACTTTGGATATGAAAATGTTTCCATCAATGATAAAGAAGGTCGAGTGAAACAAGTATTTGAAAATGTAGCCGATAGTTATGATGTAATGAATGATTTCATGTCAGCTGGATTACATCGTTATTGGAAGGATGAGTTATTAAAGATGACAGGTGTTGAACCTATGAGTAAGGCTGTTAGACGTCGTGCTTCATTGAGTTATGCAAATAACAACAATAGTAGTAGTACGACAAAACAAGATGATAATACAAGCTTATTATCAATATTAGATGTAGCAGGGGGTACCGGTGACGTTGCCTTTCGTTTTATAGATGCAGCAAATTGTCAAGAACGTGCCAAATCATCAGGTGTTGACGAAATATCAGTAACAGTTTGTGATATCAATACAGAAATGTTAAGGGTTGGTGAAAGTCGTGCACGAACCAAGTATGGTAATGCATTAATTGATGAATCAAAGTCATTAAGTTTCATTGAGGGGAATGCACAATACTTGCCATTTGAAGATGAATCATTTGATATATACACAATAGCATTCGGTTTGAGGAATGTTACTGATGTTGATATGGCATTGAGAGATGCATATCGAGTATTAAAACCAGGTGGAAGATTCTTATGTTTGGAGTTCTCACATGTTGAGAATATACCATTGAAACAATTATATGATGTGTATTCATTTCATGTTATACCCAAGCTTGGTGAGGTAGTTGCCAATGATCGGGATTCATATCAGTATCTTGTGGAAAGTATACGTAAGTTTTGTACACAAGATGAATTAGTTAAAAGATTGGAAAATGCTGGATTTGAAGGTTGTAAGCATACTAATATGACTGGAGGTATTGTTGCTGTACATGAAGGTTGGAAACCACTGTAAAGTACAGGATATTAGAAGTCGTAACTATTAATGCAAAACCTTAGTTTTGTTTTGGCATCAGTCTATACCCGGATATCTACTGTGTATTGACCACCCCCTTTCCCCATTTTCATTTACTGTGTAGAAACGAATTCATTGTTAGCAGTGCAGTTGTTTATTCCCCATGATGTTAGAAACTCTATCTCATACCTTACTGTATTATAACCGTGGAACAATGGCAAAAGTACATTGCTCATAAGTTGTACAGCAAATATCTTGACATGCTGACAAACATTCTGTTGATGATCTAGCGAGTCCATCTGGTCCGGGTGAGTTCTCACATTTACCTTTACAATCTGAAATAGATCGTAAGAAACTAGGATCCTTCCTTGTGCCTTTTGTATCATTCTTATCTTTCGGCTTATTGCCTGGTATCTGTGGTGATTTGCCTGTCTTCCAAATAGTATCCCCGCTATCGGCTGCAGATGCAACCAGCGGAGTAGTTGCAATTATAGATGTTAATATATTTCTTGTCCATTCTCTACGGCTGCTCATATTGTTATCATGTGATGCTGCTGATAGATGAGTCGATTTGTTATTATTGTTGATGGATAAAGAGTTTTGATGAGGCGGTACCAAAAATGCACTGCCTTCTTGACACAACAAGCATATCAATAGAAGAATCGTTGCAATTATACTGTATCTGAACATACTAAACGTTTCTATATTACTTTGATAAAGAAGCTCCCAGTTGATGGCATTCAACTCTATCTATCATAGAAAATTATTATGAGAGTGTGATGTCATAGCAGGAAGAAAAAGATACCGATGCCATCACGCACGTACGACAAATAAGCTCAAGGGAGGCCACTTACTTATGTTTGCATATTGTACCAATGTCAAGCTTTGAGATAGATCAATGATGAATGTATTAGGTATTAGGTATGTTATGAATAATTGGCTTATTATCAATTAGATTGGCACATTTAATGACCTGCCTCTCTAGAGGTGGCATTCACAGACCAATCTTTTGGGAGTTCATTTTGAATCAATCCCTTCTTTAGATGTTTCACTTCTTGTATGACCATATTGCTAACTAGCCCCGACTTTGCGCATAGTTTGAAAAGAGGCTAGAGATAGAGAAAGTATAAGGATTTATATCAGTGACAAACATAAAGAGACAAAGCTGGCAACTCACCTCAACCAACTTGATCCTGGTATCCTCGTCATTTGTAAGTCTCATACACACTTTGATCATTAGAGCAAATGTCATGGAGTCCCTATGTTCTTTCCCAAGGTGAAGTACTTCGAAGGCGACTTCGATTGCCTTTCTCTTGGCTTCGTCATCTCCAATTAAAGTTGTAGAACAGATCAGATTCATGGCCATATTTAATGACTTGGTTGACATCTCTATATCATCATTATTCATGCGTTTCATCAACGATAAGACTCGAGGCGCAGCATTCTCAACACTATCCATTGCATTCAATATAGATAGATAACATCCTTCATCAGGTTTGATAGTTGGCACTTCTTTACTTAGAGAGGTCATGATGTCAACGAGCTTAAAAGCATCAGATATTCGGTTTATATTGGCAAGAGAAGAAATTGTAACACCAAACCCGACCACTGAGGGCAAAACTGCACCCTTGATACCTTCTTTATATTGGCGTATACGGTCAGATAGAAATGAGAGAGCCTCTTCGGCTGCATTTGCATCATTCGCCTTTCGATATGATATGAGCACAAGATTACAAAGGTCAGAGTCAAGTATGCTTCTGTCTTCTTTCTCAATTCGAGTCCAAGCTTTACTTGCAAGTCTAGCATGCTCAATGTTGTTTGACCTTGACAGTGCATTCAAAAGAGTCTTTAGTCCGATTTGATCTATCTTTTCGATACTTGACAATACTCGTTCAAGATATGTTGCAGCGATGACTGCAGCCTTCCCCGGATTTACGCTACCTTGAAGTTGTAGAACACTGGTATAAGTGATGATATCAGGAGCAATGGTCTTGCTTTTGTTGTCTTCCATCTTCTGAAGTAAAGCCATGATCTTCTTTGCATTTTCTTTTGTTGGTGTTTTTGATAATCTCCCAATCACTAGATTATAAGTGATTGTATCGGAGATCACTGATGTATTGCCATTCTTCTGTTGACTTTCCATTGCCATAAGTGTTCTGTAGATCACATTGTCAGCCCATTCTTCCTCACTCCTAGACAGCATACTAATGATGCAATTGAATACAAAACTGTCGGGTTTTGCTTTCTCGTACCCTTCTCGATATGACGTGAGCATTTGTCTTAGATATTCTGTTGCCTTTTGTTGAGAATCCAGTGCAGAGCTTCGACTTAATGCACTTATAATCATATTATAAGTTGCTAGATCAGGCCGTGCATCTCCACCGATGTCATTCATTGATGTTATCAAATCTTCTGCCTGTTGTATCTTGTCAACAGAGCTCCTTTTTAGTATTGCATTGAGAAGAATGTTAAAAGGTACTGTGTTTGGCTCAACGTCGGTTTCTGGCTTGTCCATCATTTCAAGTAACAACTCCGTCCCTTGTCTAATGGATTCATCACTACCTTCATTAGCATATGCTTCAATCAAACTTGATATCATGTACTTATCAGGTACTGCATCCATATTCCTCATTCTAGCCATGAGTTCTTGAACACGCTCTACTGTATTACCCAATCCACTCTTTACAATCATATTCGCAGCAGCATTATAGCAAGAATTGATGTTTATATCCTCAGAGGTAGCAATATAAGAACCTTCTAATTCATCCAATATAGACAGGACATTGTCTACTGCTCTTGATGCGTCTTCGGAGTTTACCTTTGAGTAGGCGCCAAATACAGTTAAGAAGCTAATAGCATCGGGCTTTACTTCATCATGTCCATGGCTATATAATTTCATCATCATGCGTAAAACATTTTCAGCTCTTCCAGCTCCCTCAATACCAGTATGACTGTTACTCCATGCCTTAAGTACAATATTGAATGAAGTTGATTCCATCTGAACATTGTTATCATCTTTTGAGAGTTCTGACTGATACAGTAGTAAGTCCTCACACCTTTGTGCTGCCTTACGATCGTTTTGACGGGTCGCATAATAGTTCATAATGGAATTGTATGTATATGCATCAGGTCTTATAAGTAAGGCATACTCTCTATCCAACTCATTATCCAATGTGGCTGCAACTTCTGCTAATGCATTCATCTTTTCTAGTATAGCTTCAACTTTCTCGGATGCGTCTTTTGATGACATTGAATAGGCATTGATAAGACAATTGTATCCAAACTTATCAGGTCTTGGCATTGTTGTTTCATTTAGTCTATATCTTTCTTCCATCCTATTCATGATTGATTCTACATTATATATTATCTTGTCACCATCTACACCGCTCTTATTCCATGCATTCATGCATACATTATACATTTCTGCATCAACAATTATGTTTGCATTTCTGTTTTGTTCAGCATATATTCTTTCTAATAAGGCCTCAGATAATGTTGCTCCTTGTTCATTATTCCATTTTGATGCAATTGATAGAAATGCTCTAGCCCTTTCTAGGTCATAGTTAGAAATTTGACCAATTGGGATACGCTTCAAGATGAAGTGTATACTGGCATGCAAGCTTTGCTCTTTTACATCATCTCTGGTACTAGAATCTGAAAAGTATCGGAGTTGTAGATTCTGTTGATGAATATAGTATGATGGCGGCAAAGATTGTATTCTTTCTCTAACTCTAACACGAGTTGTTGGTTCATTGTTCTGATGTGCCGGGGTAGAGCTACATATATTTCTTTTGGTATTGTTGACACGATGAATAGCAAACCGAGCTATGCCACGGCGGAAGTTTGTTGACATCCCGATGCCGATACAAGAAGTCTTATTATGTATATCCAAATACTGCCAATACCAGACTCACCAGTCGATATATCATTAAAAACTAGTCAACTGATCATATCAGTGGTATACCAAACCTTTTATCCTAATAGTAATCGCCCCCCAAGTCGATCAATGATAGGTAGTTAGTGTACCTAGAGAGGAGGAATCAAGTAATCAAGTATGCCAACAATGACCCCCAAAAGGTATCTTTTTTTTAGTTGGTTTGATACGAGTTTGGGCGGAGGAGACAAAGGGGTTGATTGATACTACTGAATTAACAACCTTATATTGTTTGGAAGATATATAATGATTTCATATACCAGCCGATGTCGGGGTTCCTCTTTTGTGGTAGCCGCTATCATATCCATTTACATGTCATCATTGATGGCTTCGGCATTTTGCAATAATCCATCACATAATCAAGTATTTGGAGTATCAAGATTGGTTACAAATAAAAACATACATGCAACAATATATCAACATCAGATAGATAATAAAAGAAATCATCATCATCAAAAGTTCATGTCTACACTCTTCATGTCTGAAGCCAAGTTTGAAAAGATAGATGAAGATGATGATCAAGTCATTGCCTTCATGGAAACTTCAGGTGATAAGGGTATTGACTGTTACATTGACAGCTATGCCAATGTAGACGGAGTAGAGTATACAATTGGCAGTCCATGTGATTATTGCGTGGCATTGTGTTACTTTGACGGTGATGATCAGTTAGTACCGATCGAATTAGATGATGAGTTGATGGATGATATCTTTCCTATTGCAGAGGAGATTATCGAAGATGAGTTTGGGGAGGAACTTGTTTTGTTACGAACTCCACAAACTTTAACATTAGTTGGGGTAAGTAGATTATTATTATGTGTGTATGAACTAATTGTTTCCTTATGTCATCTCGCTCATTGGATATATACACAAAAAAAAAAAAACTAATATTATAAAGGAACTGGAAGAGGAAGAAGAAGACGAGGATGTTGAAGAAGGTCTTGGTGATATGGATGATACTGAAGAAGAAGTTGAAATACTTGTCTCTTTTGAGGAAGAAGGGAGAGAGTATCATTTGGTGAGACTGCTTGATCCTGTTTTGTTAGTTGGAAAGATTGGGAACGAGAATTCGAGAATACTCTTGACACCAGAGGAGTCTGATGTAGTAATGCCCCAACTTGAGAAGATGTTCATGAGTAACCAGGATGGTATGTAGTTATCAATGTCGGGGAGTGAGAGAGTACCATAGGATGGATAATTGGAGAAAGATAAGCATAAATCTCTCAATAAATCTCGAATCAGAGTGTACATGCCCTGTTATGTTCAGTATAGATATGTGGACCTGTCGACCTGCGAAAAGAAGATTAGTCACTTGCAAGTAACTCTACCTAATGGAATAGAGTAAAAACATAGCACAAGAAGCAGGCAGCTGTTGTCTTTTGAATTATTTATTTATATTTTACATCTGTTTATGATCGTGGCTTCTCTTTCTTTTCCTTGTAAAGAGCTAGAAGACTTACTCCGGCAACCTTCACGCACTTGAATCGGACTCCAGCAATATCTCCCACGGAGTGACCAGACCTACCGAAACCAGCAACAAGAACTTCGTCATTCTCATCAACATAGTTTAAACAACCATCTCTTGGTACGAAGGCGGCAATCTTCTTACCATTCTTAATAAGTTGAACTCGGACACACTTACGAATAGCCGAGTTAGGTTGCTTGGCTTCAATACCAATCTTCTCTAGGACAATACCCTTGGCCATGGTTGATCCTCCCATGGGGTTAGCCTTCAAGGCCGTGATGGAATGGGCCTTGCAGTATTTAGCATCACTCCAACGTTGATTACGACGGTGGATGCGGAGCTTACGTCCAGTTCTGATTCCTTGTGGTTTTCCCATTGTTTAATATACTTGTGGTTTGGGTGTGGTTGGTGAATAAATATTGATAAAAGAGACTGTGTGAAAGAATAACAAAAAAGAGACAATGCTGTGAGCAAGGTATCACTCAATATTGCCAGAAGAAATTATGTCATCATCATCTAATACACAAGACGACGCCGACGATATCTCCACTTTTTCCCGACAAATACTGCATACGAGAGGAGATCGAGCCGTGCCACGAGCATTAGTATCAGAGGTTGATACCACAGTACTATTGATTGGTCGACCAACAAAACATAACTCGCCACAGACTCGATACTTCTCTCCATCAAATTCAACGGGTATGCCATACCCCTCTATACAGAGACGACATATACACCATGATTGATTTGCCTTGCCGTCAGTAGCCATCTCCTTAGAACAAATTGCAGCCGTCATCGTACCTCAACACAACTTTTATTAGGTGATTTACTTGCTTTGCAATTTTTCTAGTGAATATTACATGTGTAATGAAAAGAGTTAGTAAAAAGGTAAAATTTAAATATTGGCCCTGTGACATTAAGAATCGGGTGAACAGATAAGGGTTTACAGTAGTCAAAGATAGCATGAAGCTACCTTAGCTATGGAATGCTATACCCGGATTGTAGTAGGTCAAGCTATCCATGTAGATTAGGCTCTTTACTTTGCAATTTATATATATGTATATACTATTTTACTTTTCTATTATATGTATATATTTTATTTTATTCTCAACACTTTCTTAGAAGTAAGTATATGCTCTCTCTCTCATTTATACTAAGTAACAACATCTTAACATATACTCTCATTAATACTACAACTTCTTAATATACTCTTCATTCATCTATTATCACAACTTGCTTCTGTACATCTTTCCAATCTTATGTATAGTTTTGTGTATATCATCATGTTCGGGTAAGGCAGCCATTCTATCTAGCCATTTACTTAAAGGTTCTAATTCTGGCCACTCTTCACAATAATTTATTCCCATTATTTGTGGTATCTGAGCGAGATCTGGATACGCCAATAGATCTGCAATTGATGGTGTTTCGCCCTCTACATACAGTGAATCATTTGCAAGAAATTTATGTTGAAATCGTTTTGCAATATCTCTAATTGTAGCTTTCGTCTTGTCAATATCTTTTGTACTATTACTGAGATGAGCAACTCCCGTTGACGATGCATCGGACCCCTTTCCTTTTCTATCACTAAACATCCATTTCATTGTAGGGAATATAACTTTCCGTGTCATTAATCGCGTACTTTCGTTATGGTGACTACAGTATTCATTTATTCTTGCTCGTCGCTGTATTGCAAATGCATCTGAAGTTGTAGGATAGAAGTCACTCCATTGATGCTTTTCACATAGATATACCATTATAGCTGATGCTTCTGAGAGAGTGAATGGTGGAGATACATCAGTATCTTTAATGGCTGGTATCAAACCTACGATAGAGCAAACTTCTCTCGGTATTGTGGTGTACGCGTTTCTCCAGTAGTAGGATTTACTGTTATGAACTCGAATGGAGTTTTCTTCATCTTTAACAACCATGCCACTGATCTAGTAGGCTGTGATCCGAAGTGACCGTATAGTTTCAACATTCTGTTGATGATGTTTTGTAGAAAAAAAATGATATGTAATATGTAGGTATCTTTATTAGGTATCGTACATAATGTGCTCACAAAAAGATTTCAATTGACCACCGCCACGAATATACTAATTAAGTAACCTTATTATTAACATCAAGAGGAGAGAGAGAGAGAGGGTATTATTTGATGTCAAGTTGATGAATAGCTAGCGGTGAAAGGGGAGGATTCGTACCATGTCATTTTTTTCTTTTGTTCTCCTCCACAATCATCGATAAGCAGTGGCTTAATATATATAAAACACACGGTAAGACAATAAGCATAATATGATATGATCGAGAAGAAAGGGAATGATTATATCAAAAACACTCTGCCCTCTATATAAATCAAACCAGTATTGGTCTCTACGTATCACGATCAAGTAACACGTTTGGCAAAATGCCTAGCAGTTTCTTTTTTATATTGATACTTTGGAGTGATAGCATATTCAGAATGTATCAAAAGGGTATATTTTGATTGTGCTGTCGTTGATTGGAGTTTTTGTGATGACAATATAGTGTTTGATAGGAAGAGTATGACCCTATGTGGATAGATATTTTATTGATCTTTATTTGCTTTCTTGTCCAATGATATATGTTTTCATCTCTTACAGTATTCTTTAGTAGTATGACAGCAGTATTATATGAAGAAGTCAAAGCTTCTAAAACAAAACAGCAAAAGAAAGAAGAAGGTAGGCTGAGAGCTCTTGAAATATCAAAGGCAAAGCAGAACAATACGAATGTATCTGATAATAACAAGAGAGGAAATAGAAAGAGTGCTAGACATGGAGCGCGGAATCAACATCGGCATAAAATATTTGCCAAATGGATACTTGATACGTTTGGACATTTTCTTGAGGAAAGTAGTATAGTCAAAGAAGTTGATGCAACAACTACTGACAAGTCTTCACAACAACAAATGCATATATTAGATGTGGCCGGTGGCAAAGGAGAACTCTCTTCACGCCTATCACTGTGCCACTCTCAGAAAGTAGTTATGATTGATCCACGCCCTGCTGATATAGAATCAGTATATCTCAACTCAGTAGTACCCAAGCTTCCTAAGAAATGGCAAGAGTCTATCAAAGACAAGTTGAAATTGAACCCATCATTTGTACAAGAGCTTATTGATGATAGATTTACTCAACTAGTCATTCCGTTTACATCTCCATATCAATCTATAATATCTACGGATGATGTAAAAGTGAAAGGTTACACAGATGCAAAGTTAGACGAAGCAGTTAAGAATGCTTCGTTGATCATTGGCTTACATAGTGACGGCGCTACGGAAGCAATCGTCGATGCAGCTTTGCTGTACAAGAAGCCATTTGTTGTAGTACCTTGCTGTGTCTTTCCGAATCTATTTCGTGAGCGATATATCAGTACTGAAATGGATGATGCCAAGGATGATACAATATTACATAATAGAGAGAGACAAACAGTCAAAGATGCTAGTATTAATCAGAGAGAAAGTCAAGCTACTTCAGAGAAACGAATTCCTGTGCGAACACATGATCAATTCTGCAAATACTTATTAGCAAAAGACAATCGATTTGTGAAGGAAATCCTACCCTTTGATGGCAGAAATATAGCAATATGGTGGGACGGCACTTGAAACTTTTACTTTGAGTTAGTTTCTCTACCATGACCGCTGCCACCGGAAGCCACGGAAGCTACCAACAGAAGAGATGCATTGGAAGATATGAGTTGGGTTCAATCTGCTGCAGTTGCGAACTGAAACGAATAACACTCAACTGGGGAGTATCTGCTTTCTCTGATGTATGAAGAATGAAGCTGGCAGAGAGGTAGAGGATGGAGAAGAAAGTAGTACAGAGATTTATTATACTAAAGTCTGACTTTATAACTTAAAGATCTAAGTATCGATATGTTCGTGCCACTCCTGTACAAGTTCAATTTCCTTTTCACTTCTTGCTCCAAATCCCTTCCATTTGATAAGCTGTCTACCCTCGGCTTTCTTCTTGATACGATATGCCACTGAAGCAACCACTATTGCTAGTCCAAAGAATCCTGTTGATGTAACCTTGTGCTCATATATCAATACCGACAATGCAATACTTATCAAAACACGAGTAGTCATGATGATAGCAAATACCACAGCACCATAGTTCTTGATAGTATAAAAGATGAAAAGTTGACCCACCGTACTGCATACTGAGAATATAAAGATATGGAACTGAATCTCAGAGTGCTCACGAATAAAGGCAAAGGCTGGATATAGTTTCCCATCATGAATAAGTGTAATCAATGATAACACAGTTGAGAATGCCGAGGTTGCAAACATTAACTCAATCATTGAAAGATCACGGTGTCGCTTGAACATACGGCTTTGCCATTGACTGGTAAAACTATCAAAGAAGAGGAAGAAAAACAGTAACATAACCCCCGTCCACTTTGCAGATGTTTGTTCCCCATAACTGTTAAAGTCAAACGTCAACTCATCAGTGGATGTCATAAACATGGTAATTCCAAGACCAATGAATAATGCCACAATGTAATCATATTGAGGATATGAATGATTGCCTAACAACTTTCCCATAAGCATAACCGGTGCCAACTTAAAACTCTTGAATAAAGTAACGGCCGGAAACGAAACATACCGTAATGCCTCATATTGACACCAACTACTCAACATGTTTGATATTGATGGGAAGGAATATTCATAAATAATTGTACTACGAGAAGTTCGCGGCTTGAAGTATAACAATAGCATACCCGACATGATGAGTGTCCAGAAACGATTAGTAAATACCAGTGCATATGAGTATGTGAAGTATTCTCCAGTGATACGAGGATAACGACGTGTGAGCATACGTTCCTAGAGGTAAAAGAAGGATATGGGAAAAGTAAGCATAAGATGTGCACAAATAAATGCCATTCAGAATAGACACACATACACACACAAAATAAACTTACCTGCAACAATCCCCACGAAACAAATGTAACATTTAACATAATAGCACATAATGCCAAATTCCGATACACACTATTCTTTGACTGTGTTTCCTGATCATAATCAAACAAGAAGGATGAACTAGCAGTTCTTGACATTCTCCCTCCGCCATTATTAGGAGTCAAGTCGTCGGTATCATCGGCATTCCCTGCATCCAAAAATATACTACCACCTTCTTCCTCTCCATTAGATGACGATTTGTTCGATTCACCCCCATTACTATCTCTATACCTCCCACCTTCAAAATCTTCATCTTCATCTTCATCCTCCTCTTCATCACTTAAATCATCATTATACGCATCTTGCATAACATTCATATAGGCATGATTTGATATACGTGTCTGTGGCTCCTCACGTGGCTCCAGCCATGATGGGAAATATATCTTAGCAACCATTGTAGTTATCATAACCATTGCAACGTATAATAAAAAGTTGGTGGATAGTTCCAGCAGGGCTGATTCTGCACTGGGGCTTAGTAGAGGTCTGTTCTCTAATTGCGGCATACTAGTAGTGCCGGTTGTATATTGTTGTTGAGCAGCAGTATTAGCTGCCCCAGAAGATGTATATTCATATCCAATAAAGTCATCATCCTCAATATTGGGAGTCGAAGTTGTATCTTCAATCAATAATCGAAAGACATGTCGGGACGTCTCGTGTGCGGCGTTTGCCAGTGATATAAAATCCATATTATTTAATAATGATACTCCTGTCTATCTAATTGCAATGTTGTTATTATATAATGGCCATCTCTTTCAAGTAATACCTCTAAGTCATGAGATTGCTTGCGTGAATGATTTATGCCAAAAAAAAGATACCTTTTTATAGAAGGAGGGGTATCCTTTCACTCAAGGAGTAAGGAGGTCGGTGAGTGATCATGATCATTGCCGCGGAGTAACATAATACAAACAGGAATTTAGTTGGTTAATTCTACTCATTATTTGTAATAGCTTGTGAACCAACCACTAAGACGAACCAAAACGTCATTTATATTTTACAATTCATTATACCCCTCTCATCACACAATCCACAATGATCTGGCACTATCATCGCCATCATTACATGAGATGACAAGCATCACAAGACACTGGGCATTTGATACTGAAGTTTTTGCATCGATTTGGAGTAGCATCCATCACCCAATTACAGTCCCTCATCTTCCCTTTGTGAAGGAACGAGGTTTCGTCAACACAATTACTCGATGTTGCAAGGGTAGGTGAAGGAGAAGGGGGAGGAGTTGATGTAGGGATGGGAGTAGGGCTCGAAGTGACAATCACAGGTCCGTTTGTCGGAGAGGTAGTATCAGAAGTGACTTCAAGTCCTGTAAGTGGCTGAAGACCCGTCCATCCATTCGTTGTAGCCTTATTCCAAGCACTGGCAAAGGCAGTATAGAAAGGTGTGTTGTCGTTATTAAAGCCACCGTTGTTGTTACGTCCGGCAAAGAGATCAACTGCCGCCGCAGCCTCTGCCCTTGTTGATTCTGGATCATAAGAGGTACACGGAGTATTACGAAGGACTTGACCACCGCGATCACATTGATTGCCACCATTATTCTGGTTAAGATCGGTTCTAGTACAGCATGGGAAGGTAGCTTCAATGTCAAACAGCAAACACATGTCTACATTCAAGAAAAATCGAGGACTGTCTCCATTATTACCACTGATAAGAGATATATAGAGAGAAAATTACATACACATTAGCATATAATGTAAGCATATCATATGAGCATAGCATTTGAGAACTTACCCCCATGTCCAGTCTTGAACTGCAGTATTTTGATTTCTAGGAATCCATGCACGTCGGAAGAACTCTTCGTAGTAGCGCTTGTCAAAGATCTGTGAAGTAGAAAGAAATGCTATGTAAGCTCAAGTAATGCAATGTAAACGATGATAATACTCCAACTACTCACTGTCGACTGAGCTTCAGTATCGACCCAGATTCCGTGATGACCCGAGAATACCTCGTTGCCTCGGCCGATTGTGTGTGCACCAAGAAGAGCAACACCGTCAGTGAGAGTTAAGCCCATCCTCTCAACAAATACACCCTCAACAGCATCACAGCCCGACGCTGCAGGTAGACGTTGGCCCTGATCAACACATGATTCGGCATCAACTCGACCAGACACATATGTGCTCTTAAGATCAAGCGCGTTATTGTCAGAGCTTTGTCGAATGACCGCATTTCCGGCTGCGATCCAAAAGTCTGCCTTGCTGATATGAGCAAAGTTGTTGTTGTAAACTTCAGTCAATGGACATCCGTTACACCATACGTCTTGAGGCAAGCCGCTATTATCAGCGTGATCCATGTCAATACAACCGTCAGATCCCATCGGAATTGTTTCATTGCCAACATCAAAATCCATAAAGTCATGAGCAACTAAACGAACAATACCCCCAAGGAAATGAGCACGAGATATGTCATCATTGCCAAATGCCGCCGAAAGTGCTGCGATATCTACATCGATAGCGTCATACTCTTGTTCGGAAACGATAGTAGCACCAGGAGCCCTCGTTGGGTTGGGGGTAGGACTTGATGATGGCTGTGGCAGTGATGGGGCACTCGTTGGCTGAGGGAGCGTTGGGGCAACACTTGTCGCGCTTGTGGGTGACTCAGTTGGCTTAAGGAATAGAAAACGTTATGTTAGGATGGTTTGCAATACAGATAAGACAATTCCAACATTATAAAAGACTTACTGTTGGCACAAGTGGTTGTAGACTACTCAATCCCTTCGTTGTGGCCTTATTCCAAGCACTAGCAAAGGCATTGTAGAAAGGTGTATTATCGTTATTGAACCCACCTCCTGGACGACGTCCGGCAAAGAGATTGACTGCACTGGCTGCTTCAGCCCTTGGAGAGCCTGGGACATACCCAGGACAGGGAGTATTACGAAGGACTTGGCCACCACGATCACATTGGTTAGATCCATCATTCTGGGTGAGATCAGTTCTAGTACAGCATGGGAAAGTAGCCTCAATGTCGAAGAATAAGCACATGTCCACATTCAAGAAGAAGCGAGGACTGTCTCCATTGTTACCTCCCCAAGTCCAATCTTGAACTGTAGTGTTTTGGTTTCTAGGAATCCAAGCTCTACGGAAGAACTCTTCATAGTATCGCTTATCAAACACCTATAGTATATCAAAAGATGACATGTATCAATTGAGTGAGAAAGGTTTTGCATACGAAAGTATAACAAGGAAGAACTTACCGTCGACTGAGCATCAGTATCGACCCAGATTCCGTGATGACCCGAGAATAACTCATTAGCTCTTCCGATCGTGTGTGCTCCTAGCAAGGCCACTCCATCAGTGAGAGTTAAGCCCATCCTCTCAACAAACACACCCTCAACAGCATCACAACCTGACGCTGCAGGTAGACGGAGGCCCTGATCAACACAAGATTCGGCATCAACTCGACCAGACATATACGTACTTTTGAGGTCGAGTGCATTGTCAGAGCTTTGTCGAATGACCGCGTTTCCGGCTGCAATCCAAAAGTCTGCCTTGCTGATATGAGCAAAGTTGCTGTTGTAAACTTCAGTCAATGGACATCCGTCACACCATACGTCTTGAGGCAAGCCGCTATTATCAGCGTGGTCCATATCAATACAACCGTCAGACCCCATCGGAATGTCATGATTTTGATCAAAATCCATAAAGTCTAAACAAGAGATATATGTTGGTAAGTTATAAGATGCACGAATTGATATGAAAGTATCATTTGACAGTAGACTTACCGTGCGCAACCAATCTAACAATACCTCCGAGGAAATGACCACGAGATAGATCATCGTTGCCAAATGCTGCCGAAAGTGCCGCAATATCAGCGTCGATGGCATCATACTCTTGTTCGGTAACAATTGCAATTGCTGGTGTTCTAGTCGGCTTAGGAGTAGGACTAAATGATGGTTGTGGTAATGAAGGAGCGCTCGTTGGCTGAGGTAGTGTTGGAGACGATGAAGGAATCTCGGTAAATGTCCCGGGTAGAGGGCAGGGAGGTACCAAACATCCTTCACTTGTATCAGAGCCAGCCTCGATCATCTTGGTGAACACTGATTGGAAGTCTTCTAGGAACTTGGCATTATCATGCTTGTATTCTGCAGCAATATCAAACGTTTCGACTGCATGAGGACAACGAGGAGCGGCTCGGAAGTTACACTGCGAGACTTGGCCATCTTCATTATCAATAAAGCCAGAGAGATCTCGTACAAGTGCAATATCAGCATTCAACATAACGAAATGGTCAGGAGGCGCTCTCCTTTCCCATTGTACCCGGTTGGGTGTGCTGAACTCGGTGTTGTTGTAGAAAGCTGTCTGCCAATTAGCAGCGTTCATCATTGCTTCAAAGTTGCCATTCTGGAAGTCAATGAGTGTTCCTCCCACAATATCATTGTAATAGCCATTGTTTAGCCTATTAGTATTCCCAAGCCATCCGTTTGGACCACTTCAGAAAGGAAAGCATTGCAATATATTTATTATTAGCATGAGATAGAAACAAACCGAATAACATAAAATAAAAACACTTACTGGAAGCCACTGTTCTCTCTTGCAAGGGTCCCTAAAGTATGAGCACCCATGATTGCAACTGTTTGCCATGGTTCTTGAAAGTCAAATGTATCATTAAAGAATGAGATGAGTTCATGTGTTGTCAGATGGGGGCTAGGAAGATCACGGTGTGGGCCTCTCTTAGCAGAACAATCATTCTCAACACAATCATTCTCAACGTTGGTACTTTCGCAGTTAGGTCGTCCAAACCAAGTCATCTCGAATGGAAGGTCATCGCCGTTGGCTTGTGCACCTCGAGCTCCTTCTAACGAGGCGAGTGCCCAAATGTCAGCACGTGTTAGCCCCGAATGTTCAAACTTGGCTACAATGCTCGAAAGGGCATCGATTGGTTCTTCGAGACCAAAGTTATCTCCATTAGTCAAGTCAATACATCCGTCACATCCTCCAACGCAATCATGGAATGCCATACGAACAAATTTGGCAGCTAGGTTGGTAGGATGGCCATTGATAAGATTTGTTATATCAGATCTTGCTGAACTAATTAAATCTGTAGCTGAGTCGATGACGAAGAAGTTTATAAACTCCTCCCCACCGCCGCCACCACCGCCGCCGCCACCGCCACCACCTCCATCTTTGCCACCTTCAACTGCTAGGGATGCCTGGGGATGTCTCACGGTATTGCCTGAGTTGTCTTGCATCTCAAATTGATATCCTATAAAAGTAGGAGAGAGAAAATGAAAGTTGAGCACAAGATGTGCACATAATTTGTAGAAGGAAAATACCTTACCATATCGTCCCTTCTGAACAGAACTAACATTGAATGTCCAAATTGTAAGGTCTCCTACAGTAGAAACCAGGGTACCAGGGTTAAAGTTGCTTCTAGTACCATCAGGTGATTCGACTCTAAAGCGGACTCGTTGAATATCATCGTCAAATACGGTAACAGAAATTTCAATTGAATCTCCCGAAAGGAACTCATCATGCAAAGGAAGGTGTTCCGTGAAGGCGGGTGGCCCAACAGGTGCATCTGTATTACAATCAACTGCACAGCTGTCCTCATCTTCTCCTTCCTCGCATACCCCATTGCCACAGCAATTCGGCTGTGGTTCTTCAAATATACACCCGGCAACTGGATCACACCTGTCATTCAAAGTACAGTCATTTGAATCGTCACATACTCGTTCAGTGAAAGAACATCCACCAGTAAATGCGTCACATGTTCCAAGCTGGCAGACATCTCCTTCTACCTCACAATTAATGGGTGGAGAATCCTCAACGCATTCTCCACTAGATTCATCACAACTGAAAACTCCATTACAAATGTTAGCATCGTCACATACTTTTGGAGTATGAGCACAAAGATCTTCAGGGTCTCTTGAGGGATCGCATACATCTTCTGTACATGGAATTCCATCGTCACAATCAACAGGGGGTGTGCCTTCAACACAGGTATTAGTTGACAAATCACAAACTTGTTCACCAATACAAAGATTAGACTCTTTACTTGAGCAGTGATCATCGCTAGTGCAGCCAAATGTTAGTTGTTCGGATCCTCCAAATGCTATATCACTCAGTGTCTCGCCTTGAGCCTCGTTGGGGAAACGGCCGCCAGCTCCAACACATCCTCTTGAGGATAGTAACTCAAAAGCTTGCCCAGCATTGACAGTACCAAAGCCATAGAAGATATCCCAGGCCTCGGGAATGTTCTGGGGGTCAATGGCGGGTGGTTCGCGCACACTATTCAATATGGCATTACGTATTTGATTATTGGTACACTCAGGGAAGTAAGACCACAATAAAGCAGCCACTCCGGAAACATGAGGCGTAGCCATTGATGTGCCAGAGAAAGCGGAGAATCTGTCACCTGGTACAGTTGAGAGGACGGCACTACCAGGGCCAGCGATCTCTGTTTGATCATTCCTTGTAGAGAAACCAGACAAGATGCCATAGTTATCAGCTCCGACTCCACCACCCTCTGCAACTGAGGCTACACTCATGACTGCAGGATATCCACTTGGGAAATGATCACGAATATCACCCGAGTTGCCTGCCGCGGCAATGATCAGAACGTTTTGATCATACACATCCTGGTAGAACTGTTCAGTTGCCTGTGAGAAGCAGTTATCACATCCTAGAGACATGGATATCACTTTAGCCCCTTCATCAACACAAGATGTAACTGCGTCTAGTACAGCCGAACCTGTTTGAGTTGTTATGGTGATGAATGAAAGAATGGAGAGGTATGAATGCAAGAGTGAGTAAACTATTGCTTCACAAACAAGTAGGAGGATGCATCCTCACTTACCAGCACCCGATCCAGAGTCGGATAATCCTTTTGCAATATGAAACCTGAACTGAGTAGGGTCATCGATTACACCCACGACACCCTGTCCATTACTACCCAATGCACCGATAGAACCTGCACAATGTGTACCATGTCCATGTCCATCGACATTCCATACACCGTTGTTGGCATTACCTGTATCCCAACCTGTTATATTTTGAACTGGAAGCTGGGGAAGATCAACATGCCCGAGATCATAGCCTGTATCCACTACACAGATTGTGATTGGTTCGGCTGGTGGATCAAGCTAATGTGATGAAATGGGAAGATGAAAAGATAATGAGTAGGATGAGAGAGGTATGCATACATGAACATATCATATGCACAAACAATACTTACATCCCACAAATGTGTCACATTCACAAGATCAATCCCCCATGGTCGTTGTTCTTGTAATCTCCTACTCTCGCTACGTTCAATATCAATCTCATCAATATACTTTTTAACTTGATCATCATTCAACATATCAATATGTAACTCGGCATCAATCTCAATACTAGTAACGCCCTCCATGTTCATATAAGTTGATGGATCTTCATCTGGAAGATGCAAAAAAAAAGAGAGAGGAGGTTATAATATATGTTAGTACATATGATATATGCAAGGGCAGTCTGCATGCAAATGATAAAACAATACTAACACGGACTTTCCTGTCACAATAACAGCATACCCCACACTATCTTCTTCTTGTAACTTTCTTCTGTCTCCTCTCTTCTTTTTCTTCTTTTGGGGACGGCTAAACTGTTTATGTCCTTTGATCTTGATACTATCAGGTTGTTCAGATATATGATCTTCAATTGCAGCAAGTGCCTCTGCGGAAGAATAGGATACGATGAATTGATGCTCAACATCAGGATCGGATACATGTGAATATGGTAGGGTTGGATCTTCTTCTTCTGTAGTTAGTAAACGCTGTATATATGTATGAGAGGAGTAGGGGGTAGACGATGAGTGAATGATAGACATAGTATGTCGGGGAAAATAATAATAAGATACTCACAGCTTGCCCGCCGCTGCCGCCTATTGAACGCTCATTCTGCTGACTATTACTACGATATTTCTGTTGTTCTTTAGTGCGATTATCAATAATGGACTTGAGCTTACCCTTTGCTTCAGGGGTATCGGATAATCTCCTCCTTAGACTATTATTATTATTTTGCTCATTGTTTGTTTTTGCAAAGGGACAGCCATAGGCAGGACTACTCCCGACGGCACTGGCAAGGATTACTACTGCTATCTGTAACGTCTTCATAGGTCTTGATATATCTTGTGCTGATGTTATTGCAATGTTAAATGAGCATGCCTCAAAGTTCAATCACAATCTTTTCACGAGAGGAGGCACTCTGTGCGGCTCTTGATTTGTCTGAGTGATTGACTTTTGAGACAGCAAAAGCTTCAAATGAGATGCTTCTGATTTGCAACTAGTTAACATATCCATTTCATCTATCATACATATCGTAGTACTAACAAAGAACCCACAACTACTACTGTTAAGGATACACTATCTATTCTTTGTAGAAAGCATCGAGCTCAAGAATCCAAAGCCCAAGGCATTACTACTTGCGGCATCCTTATTTGCTTTGTCTTCTTTATTCTTCTTCCCATACTTGCCACGCAGTTGTAATTCAGTAAGGGACTTCTCTGCTTGGATGGGTAACAGAATAAACCGTCTTGATGATGGGAGTGGGTTGAGCATGAATGATTGTGATGATAGCAGTGCTGAAGATGAAGTAGTAGCATCTGAGGATGAGAATTTCTCATCAATATCTTCACCAAAGAGCGAGGATAGAAATAGATCACATGAAGTAAACACTTGTGAATGTCTCTCGTATATTGCACCGTTCGTTGGTGATCCCTCTCTCAATGTATTATTGCCAGCACTCTTGATTAGATGGTCTAATAGGTCATCCATGATTTCGCGTGAATAATTTACAACATTGCTTGATACCAAGAAACCATGTTGATTTCTATCAAAGAAACAGCGATGGATGAATTTGACATCCATACTAAGTTGAACAAGTGATGACGGTGGACATCTTTTCAGTACTTCTTGATCGTCACTACCAGAAGATGTATCTTCCTCTGTCGATGTGGAGAGTATCCCTTGCTTAAGTGAATGGGATACTGATTCCAATGCCTCGCCAAGCAAAGATCCTCTAATTGTAACTAACATGTTTGGAATATCCGTCTCATCCTTTGCATCGTCGAGGGAGGTTATACCCAAAGCCTCAGCATATTCTAATGATGGCACTGGCGGTAAAGAATCCGCAGGACATACACTTCGATTCAATACACCAGCTACTGCTTGCAGGTATGCCACAACATGGGGAGAAACCTCGCCCACTGTATCGGTTGAACTTGATGCCAATACTGTGCTAGTATCACCCTTGGAGTCGTTAATATCCTTCAATAGTGCATCATCCTCTTTATCAATCAAGCCATGTAATCTTCTCCATTCCATATCAGATACAGACGATGCCACAGTCATACTTTCTTGTAACGTCGTTGTGAATGATTTCAACGGTGGAGTTAAGGCCGCACTTGCCCAATCCTTAAAGCATCGGGTAACAATATTGTCAAGTGAGGACTGGACAGTGCCTAATGCACTTTCATTCCCTGACGGAGCATGTCGTAATCCACGTGCCGAGAGTAATGCCAATTCAGACAATGTTACATTCTGCGGAGTTGATTTGGTATTCGACGAGGATGCGTATGAACCATTCGACACTACCCCTGATGATGACGAGCCATCTCTGACGCCACTACCACCAGGCGATGACGACGAAGCAAGTAAGAGTGTATCCCGTACCATCTCGGCACCATGAAAGTGTGTACCAGAAAAAGCACTTTCCATTGCCTCCATGGCCTCATCAAAGCTAATTAATCCATCGTCATCATCATCTGCCAACTCAAATGAACTACTCAATTCCATCAGTGTGATCATACCACTATGACTTTTGCCTCCGCCCACGCCCAAACCGGCCGCTAGCATAACCGCCGGTGAAGACTTTGGATCTAACAAGGTTGGTAATGACTTCAATCGGAACTTCAACAAGTGACACAACCGTCCAATAATTAGTACCTTGGTGGCATCTTCTTGTTGCTTCTTCTCAGCCTCCATCGATGATGATGATCCTCGTTCTTTACTACCCACCATAACCAACATACGACGTAATTCATTCAACAATCGTCCCATAATCTCACATGTTTGGACATATAAACTCTGTCGTAATCGACGTTCACTCTCCTCTCGTTCCTCAGCATGTACTAACAATTCATGCGCATCGTCACTAACTCGTCGTAATGACACGTCCAAGTCTGATGCTATACGTAATGCATTCCGATGTGCCTCATGCGGTAACATGACAGTATACGGTGGTGCGCGTGCCAACGATGTACGGAGTGTAGACACAACACGTACATGTACTGAATGGAATGATGATGTTAGTAATGAATGTACTAATGAGGAGAATGTGTTGGAGAATAATGCACCCCATAATGAAAATCGACGTGTCGTTGCTGAGGATGAGGATGAACCATTCATTGTTGTCTTTCCTCTTCCTTCATCATTACTACTAGTAGCAAATGTTGTACTTGTACCATGACTAACCACCCGTACATCCACTAATCCACTAACAGCATCATCCCATGTACATACACCACTACTATCCAATGCCGCACGACATTCATGACCATCAGTCTTATCATATAACGTTTGACGTATCTGTCCCAACTTGGATGCAGTCGTACCAGCTATAATCATTAATACAGACTTGACTTTGGTACGGATTAGTGGTAAATGTGCCGCTAGGAATCGTGATGCTTTTGATTTTAACAAATGTGGATCAAACTTTGGTAATGTTGACATTATTGATTCATCACTTTCACTACCAAATTTTCGTAATACGAATATCTGATATGGATATAATATAACATCATATTGTAATATCATAACAATCTTTGATAGTATAATCTCTGCACGGTTCGTAACACTTGTGGCATCTACTGTTGTTGATGATGCACCCCCAGACGAAGTGGATGGCAATGTAAGCTTGTTTAATAACTTGGTAAGCAACTTAGCCTTGGATTCGTAATATAAATCAATCAGTTTGGTAGCCCGTGTTGATTCTTCATTGTTGTTACTAGTCCTAGAAGGATGAATGTCTAACAAGTCTAATGCACTTAATGCCGCAGCCGTAACTTGTGCACCACCATTAGGCAACGACACTCCCGCAGCAGACTTGAGCAATGTCCTACGTGCCAACTTAACAGTCCTACTTGGCAATGTCTGTACATGCAGGTATATCATTTTCATTTGCACTTCCAATAATGGATTATTCTTTATTGATTTTGGAATATTACAACACCCAACAGTCTTATTGTTGGAGGAAAGGGCAGTAGCCAATGGATAAGGAACCTTCTCACTAGTTGAACTATTTTCGTCAGATTGTTGACAAGATGAGATGATATCAAATAATGCAATAAGGTTAGCCGCCGCACCGTGTACATTATTAACATCAAGATTTTGATGTATTAATCGTGATAATCTTGATAATTCAGTCCGTATTACTGATATATCATTTTCATTTGTAATTATTTCTTGATCAGCCTCATTATTATTTTGTTGAGATTGAGTAGAGGAGTCTGAGAATAACTTTCTACTTGACGAACCTTCTCCAATACCAGCCCCACCATTATTAACATCAACAACAGCACCACTACTAACATTATCAGCAGCATAACAAACCTCACTAACCAAGTCAGGCAATACTACTACCAAATCATGTAACTCCTCAGCCCTATCGTTCATATGTATTACCTCATCACTTGATCCAACCAATTCACGATACCGAGAGGCTAGTACTAATCGTAATTCGGTCCGTTTTGCTTCTGCTTGGGTTAGGGCCGTTTGATGGAGGAGACGCATTTCATCTATGGTCATTGAATTGCTATCGGTTTCCTCAATTTGTTGTTGTTCGGTGATTTCATTTTGGTATCCAACTCCACTGATTGAGGGCCCACCGCTGCCACCGCTGCCACCGCTGCCGCCATATCCCATATTAGACGACATAGTAGTGTTATTAAAGAAACAAACACTGCTTTGAGGAGCCAGGCGCCGTCGAAGTTCAAGTATGGCTGGTTATTTAGCGCATAATGAAAGTTATTAAGTTAGAAACTTAAAGAGGTAGAAGTTTCATATCAAAGTTTTTTGAGTTAGTTGCCCAACATAAATCTCGGCGGAAAAGAAGCGCAGCGAGTTATAGAGTGGTAAGGTGATATCGACACGGGGTGTTGTTTAGGCTTGGCTTGTTTGCGATTGTGCATAAGATGTGCACACAAATTGCAATTAATCTGTAACACTATCATATTATTTATTGTATCTTTACTGTTTCATACCTACCTATAGGTATCAAAGTAAGATGATTCGATGTCTTCATCATTTTCTTCTATTGGTTCTGCTGCTTTGCTATCAATGTACGGCGTTTATCCCCGTGAAAATTAACACTTATGCACAATCTAAGTTCAATTTGCAACAATCATCATTTGATACGTATTCACAAACTGATGAACAAGAATTAGCATTTGACGATATACTAGTTGGAACAGGAGATACTGCAGAGGTTGGATCGTTTGTAACAATACAATACACAGGAAAACTTCTGGCCGATGATACAACATTTGACAGTGGTTTGATATCGTTTAAACTTGGCGAAGGCCAAGTCATACCTGGATGGGAGCAGGGTATTATCGGGATGAAGGTCAATGGGAAAAGAATGTTGAAAATACCGCCTCGCTTAGCTTATGGTGAGAGAGGTGTCAATATAGTACCTGGAGGAGCTCATTTACTCTTTGAAACTGAACTGAAGAGTGTTGCTAGCAATGGAATTGAAGAGTCAATTTCAAAATTCAGATCCTTGAATCCGCTGACCTCTTTGGCAATATGGCTTGTGTTGTTCAATGCAGTCCTTGGAATAGTCAGTTCCATTCAAAAGTAAATCTAGCTAATCTACTGCATATAAGGCAAACTAAGCTTGTTCAATATCAGAACACTAAATAGTGACCCTGGGGGTTTACCTGCAATAAACAATATCCACCCTTTTCTTCATCGCCTTCTTCCCAAAACGACTTATGAAGAAGACATGGCACTCTTCTTCTCTTCCAAGAACTCATAATGCATATCATTCACATCAATGGCATGAATCTTAATCCAACCATCCTTTGTTACATGATACAAATTATTAATACTACCACTCATGGCATCACGATGACACGCATGATAAATAGCACGTTTACCTAAATCAATAGCCTCCTCAACAGTCAAATCTGGCCTGTAATACGTGTCCAATACACCGTAGGCATACGTCGATCCGGAACCAACGGAGAAATAACGTCCATGTAAACGAGTTCCATCATCATCTACATAATATAATTGAGGACCGGTCTCATCCCATCCTGTAATCATCGTTCCCATGCTCAATCCATATCCACGGTATGAACTCATTGTATTAGCCAGGAGTTTTGATGCCGCGGCAACAGTAATACGTTTCTTATTCCGAAGTTCATACATTCTACATTGCATACCCAAATTACGTTCCCAGAAGGAACAATCGGCAGCACCTCCAGCCATGGTACCCAATAAGAATGGATTAATTTCAATAACTTTCTTAACTGTACCACTGGCAATGTAGGCACCCATGGTTGAACGAGAATCGACACTAACAATAATACCACCATTGAATTTAAAAGCTAGGGTTGTAGTACCCTTGGCAAATTTAACTGTCTGTCCTTGATCACTGTTACCACAGGCGGATGCAAAGTTATTACGGCAGAAGTGTGCGGGCTGTTATTTGTATATTTGTATTATAAGATGTGGTGTGGTTTGAGTTTAAGCAGTAAATTTATAAACAACAAACAGTATAAAAGATAAATGTGAAATGGTTAGCCGTGAAAATAAATAACGTGCAAAACAAACACATCAAAGGAAGATATTTATATAATATTATAGAACATTACAACATTATAATACATACATAAAACTTACATCAGCAACATTAGGCACCTCAAATTGTCCAGGCTCGCCAAGCGCAAGTTTGGGTATCATAGCACCACTTCCGATGGCTCTTTGATCACTCTGATTGTCATACTTTTGTGACCCGATATCGAGTATATCATTACCGATTGTTAGAGATTCTCCAAACATATTTAATTGATATGTATTGTTGCAAAGGTTAGAGGTTGTTTGATTCGATTTTGATTTGTTGTTTTTGGAGTTTAGAAGAATCTTATCGACATAGGGACAACAACCTATTAGTTAAAAACCCATAATAAGGATTAAGTTGTAAACTACTACCGTATGGTTGGAATGTTATGCACTAAAATTTTTTCAGGTGAAGTTTCGATAGCCGACCCATACATCGATGGAAAGCTTATATAAAGAGCTATCTATTGATGCATCATATAGTGCCATAACACATTTAGTGCCTAAGTTATGATGCATCCAATGTTGAGCTGATTTTTCACATTCGACTGCGAAGGAAGGTATCCAAATAAATTGTAAGCTTGACTACCTTTAAGACTCAAAAATAGGTTACGAGTTCGATCCCCTATGGGTGATAATTTGACCCACTCTCAAATTTAGGGAATTTATTTAGCAATGAAGATATGTACTAGGTCCTTCGTTCTTTTTATGAAGCAAAGTTCAGATTATGTAGTTTGCTTCATAAAAAGAACGAAGCTCTAGCTCCAAATATTCATTGCAAAAAAAATTCCCTAAATTTGGATACTGCATTTCATTCCAACCATACGGTACTAACTACTGTTATCATTGCAGGTTCCTATTAAAAAAATATTCTGCATATTATACTATTGTGGATCAGTCAATATCGGTCGGCATTTGGCTGTGCTCTGATTGCGCGGTCTGAGTTTATGAAGAGAATTATTTAGGTATATACAAAAATAACAAACAAAAACTCAATTCGAAATTGTGCCGAGTGGTTAACGGGGTGGACTATACCTTACCCGATATCTTACCCGATATACCAAATCTTTACACCAATACAATATAGTATCATACCATGATGGCCTTCCATCTATTACCAATAATAACGTTACTTTTATTTGCAATACCAACCTACTCGTCCAATAAAGACGCAAAATGTATTGCAGTTGATTCATACCACACATATATTTGCACTGATAATCCAGAGGCATCTAGAAGGGCAGTGTCTTCATCCATTGCAACCTCGTCTTAAAATGAAGCCGATATGAACTCTCGTGTAACAGGTACACACCCTACTACAGTATTTGCAAATTAATACTTTCAACATTAAGCTCAGTCTTTACATTTAAATGTCAGGTTCTAAGTCGTAATATATCCAAAATGGAGAGAGGGTATATGGCAAATAAATGAAAATGGATGACATATATGATATGCCGCCCAAGGAATATTCCCAAACAACACAGCCACGAATAATCGTCCCCTCTCTCAAAAGCAAGTGATTTAGTCATGTCTGTAGGCCTCTTCATTGAAGCCATCAACAGCATGTCCGCGTGACTTGCATATGATTGCATAGAAAGTGTTGTTGAAGAACAAAGAATCCTCGGCAGGTTCAGAACGATCGGCTGCGTATCTCATCTTTAATGCATGCAGACGTCCCTCAACTGATTGTGCACGGCTGCCATTGTTGAGGTACTTTCCCACACTCCTGCCCGATTCTGATGTGAATAGTGAAGGAGTGGCAGTTGTGAATACAAACTCTCTAACGTAGAACACAGCCTTGTGCCAGAAATTGTATACAGCTTGGAAATTGCTCTGGCGCGCTTGATGAGCCTCAATACGATCCTGGAGAGCATCAGTAAGAGGTGCGTCAAAGTCAAAGAACTCGTGTGTGAATTCAAATCGATTGGTAACACTAGACCATAATGATGATTTCTCTGCATTCGAACCTTCATAACTTCCACTCCTAATGACTTCAAAGAAACCCCAGGCATTGAAGTTAGTGACCCAACTACAAACAGCTTTTGCACCACTATATGCAACTTGTCCCATGTAGGAGACGAGGAAGGACAAGCCTTGAATAGTACAGGTCGACCTATTTTCATTGTCCCGTCCAAATGAAAGACGACATTCAACAGGCCATTCTTCGTCCTCCTCGTCCTCTGGATCTGGTCCACGTCCAAAACGTCTCCAGTAGAGAATGATGCCCATGAGTTGGATAAAGAAGTTGCCATAGTTTTCACGAACCCATTGATTATGTTGAATGATAGTCCAAGAGTTTGGATTGTTTCCTCTTCCTTCCTACGAGTAAGAAGGAGATGATTTTAATATGAGACATGAAACAAAACGAGTAATGTTAAATAAACAATCGATAGACTTACTCCTGCTGCATTCACAACTACTAGTGTTATTAGCCATAAAAAGAATAGTACATAGATCAACATAGCGTCGCGTCGAGGGATTAATCGACGTCGCCGCTTGCTCAAACGAGTAAGCAAACCAACGAAGAACGAAGCACACTCGAAGCAAATGTACACCGATGTAGCCAATGTAACCGATGTAACCGATGCATAGTTGAACACGAAGCATGTTAGTGCCATATTGATAGGTGTCGTGAACCCTAAGCATGCTTGGATGAGAGAAAGTTGTAGGTATTTGAAGAAATAATTGTTGTCATTGCTTGAATTGTTGTTGCTAGATATAGCAGCTATAGCTTTATTCCTAGCATTGTTGGTTCCGGCAGCCTTCTTAGACTTCTTCCGGGCCATCCTTGGTTTGGGTTAATTATATTGTTGTGTTGTTGTGTGATTGGTTAAATTATGAGCAAAATTTCAATTGAGATTTTTTTTAGGTACGTAGGATTCGAGACATATGATAAGTATGATAACCCCAATATTATATTTAGCTCTATGCTATATCCCCCCAATGATAATATATCACTCTGTATTATTTGAACCAAATAATCTTTTAAATCTTCTCTTACCCTTCTTCTTCTTAGTCGCTGCCGTGTCCTTTTTCTCGTGTTTCTGTGACTTGGCTGCTTCAATTGCCGCATCGATAGATGGATAATTATCGAAGTTGTCGCCAAGAATCTCCCTCAATCTCCTCAACTGTTCACCAGATGCTTTCTTGTACTGTGGTACAAGTCCGTGATGTGTTGCATATCCAATCACAGCAGACCACCAAACGTATAGACTGTCAAAACTACCATCTGCTTTCCTTGAATATACAAACTTAACATCACTATTTGCAAATCGACCATTCGGATTATTGAAGTTGTCTTGGATATACTTTTTAAGTTGTTTCAAGTTCTGTTTAAATGTAGCTTCGTCGTTCAACGAATAATAACTAATCAACGATACCAACGATGAGAAGTCGTCCGAGATCCCTGGCTTGTGTGTGACCAACGCCAAGTATGCCTCACGTACTGTAACATCAAACTCAGAGGATGAACGGCGACTAACAAAACCACCACCACTACTACCCCTACCGTCATTATTCAATGATGATTTGTATTGTTGATGTAATGATTCAAGCTTGTCGATAATTGTATCACCAAGACCATCTGCTTTGAACTGATCAAGCATAGCACTGGCGAGGGTGTGCATTAATCCACTTGTTTTACTACCCATAAACATACTTCGTAATTTGGTAGCAAGCGATGCAAAACAATTGGGATCTGCATATTGAGGTGCATGCCCAACCAAGGCAGCGAATGCTTCCTCAGGCCTAGAACCATCTGACTCACCAGATTCATTATCACTCGATGCCGAGGAATTGGACTGTTTATCATCATTAGATTCGTCCTCGGACTCGTCTGTCTCTTGATTGACATCATCATGAAGTGATTTCAACCTCTTCAGCTCAGTTACCACATCATCATCGTTACAGGTTTCACCCAGACTACCAAATATACTAGTGGCAAGAGAGCGCATAAGACGAGAAGTTTCACCACCTAATATACTGCCTCTATACATACTCTGTAAACTGTTGACAAGAGAGTCAAAGTTATCCGATGATAGGAAACGAGGTGCATGGTCAACCAAGGCAGTGTATGCGACGAGACACTCTGCAATGAAGTCGCCATTTTGTTCGTCATGGGAGGAGGCATCACTACTGCTGTCAATTTCAGAATCTTGAGACTTATCCTCATGTAGCCTCTTCAACTTTTGTAACACTGAAAGCACATCTCTGTCTTCACAATCTTTACCAAGAGTACCAAGTATACTATTGGCAAGAGAGCGCATAAGACGAGAAGTTTCGACACCTAATATACTGCCCAAGTACATATTCCGTAATTTTTCAGCCAAACTAATGAGATCATTTACAACTTCCGGTGCATACTTGTGCAACTTGGTGAATGCAACAAGGATATCGTCGGATGCACCACCCTCCGCTTCCATACACTCCTCAAGTTTGGCTGTGATTTGTTCGTTCTCACAGTCACTATCGAGTCCACCAATACCAAATAATTTACTTGCAAGAGTTTGCATAAGACCAGTCTTTGCACTGCCTTTGTATAGGCTCCTCAACTTAGCCACAAGTTTGTATATATTCTCTCTTGACTTCTTGTCACATTGGTTAATCAACTCTTTGTATGTATCATAGCAAGCATCGACATACACAGAGTAGTCAGTACCATCATCATCGTCGGTATCCTCCTCTTCGTCTTCCATTTCCTCTTCGGCCTCCTCTTCCTTTCCTTCGTCTTCCATCATTGCATCCACTCCCACTGTCGGATCTGACGCATGACGAGCACGTAACCTCCTCAAGATACCCGGCAACAGATCAAAGGCCTCTTCCTCGGTATCGATACCAGTAATATCCTTGGACAGCAAGCGATCCATAATGGCTTTAATTAGCTGTCTCATCTTCGCACAAGTAGTGCCACCCTTGATCCGAATCTTTAACAACAAATCCTTTAGTGCTGCAACTTCCTCATCTGTAAGAAGGCCACGGTTAAATCTTCGAGCAACGGAGCTTGAATGGTCATCCACCCCAAACACTTGACGAAAGATTTCGGCAAATCCAGCCTCAATTACACTGTCAAAGTAATTTACCAGATCATCATCATAAACCAAAACATCCTTGATATAGCCGGCGAGGAAACACTCAGGATGAGGTATATATCCACAGAGTTGGGCGGCTTTAGCTTGGTAATCTGGGTCACATAGTGAATATACAATATTCCAAATATATGTTGACATGATGATGTTGGGTAGGCACCCTCCCCCTGTACGGAGATGATAGTACAGGTTGTGGAAGCCTACATTCATCGCACCAATGATATCAAGTAAGTGCATATTATCACTACCAACCAACTCCTTGAGCTCTCGTTGAAAGGTATCCTTGTCTTTTGATATAACAAATCGAAAGTCAAGGAGAGTGATCCTCTTAGTGATGTATTCAATGACCTTGTTCCAATAAGCACGTGCTTTCTCCTCATGTTGTGAGGTATTGGGAGAGGCTTCACCATTACCACCAGCGGCGGCTTGGGTATCAGTATCTTCTCCGTCTTCCGGGGAATCCTCGAGTGCAGTAGGCTCAGATGGAGTACTATCAGAGATAGGAGCCTCACCTTCGAAATCATCCTTGGGGTGTAATGGTGGAGGTAGGATCTCCCCTTTCGCAAGTCTAGATCGAAAGTATTCTCGGAAGAGTGAGCCTGACAACATCAACCAAGCAAAATCAATACATGACGACTTGTCTCACTTCTAACATTCCTGT
>Ga0214477_100195_pt1 | contig 42804 bp, 31 predicted proteins | sample M1_20Mar14CPVII9_FD_165058 | JGI IMG/M metagenome (GOLD analysis project Ga0214477, IMG submission 165058) | Marine eukaryotic communities from Monterey Bay, California, United States - M1_20Mar14CPVII9sort6BwellC16 | ecosystem: Environmental > Aquatic > Marine > Unclassified | place: USA... | reverse complement strand
CGGTACAGTAAACGACAAAGGGTATTAGTATCTGTTTAGCGAATATTTAGCGATGTATTGAAGATGGTGTTTTACATAGATAGACGCAAGCTATTGTTCTTAGGCACTCGTGGGGCCCCTCCCCCACTCGTATCATTGAGAGCGCCACAGAACCGAACGGGTGCAGGCCATCTAACTAGTAAGTAGCTTACAACCTAACAAAACATATCGACCTATATTATTATTGAGTAAGGCTAAAGATAGAAAGCAGCGGCAGCGGCGATATTTGTATTATCTTAGACACAAAATAACACACTCCGCAATATCAATAATTTATAATAGAGAACAATGAATCTAAGAATGGCAGCCTACCTAACCTCAGCCGCTATGATGGCAACAACCGCATCGGCATTTACACGGTCCATCTTAACATCTACAAGCACTAGACGTCATGCTATATCGACTATATCATCTAGACTGCATAGCCCTACATCTACATCAACAACATTTAGCAATTGCAATAAATTTCGTCTCTTCGCCACAGCCACAGAAGAAGCAACTGAAACTACATCCACAGCACCAATCGATGAAGCAGCACGAGATGAAGAAGCATTACAAAACTTAAAATCACCATTTTTAATAACAATGCGTGATCGTGGTTTCTTATTTCAATGTACAAACCTATCTGAATTAGATAAATTATTATGTGATGCAACATCGAACAATGAAGCAATATCCGCCTATTTAGGATTTGATGCCACAGCCAATTCCTTACATGTTGGTTCTTTATTACAAATTATGATATTAAGACATTTACAACAATCTGGACATCGTCCCATTGTATTAATTGGTGGTGGTACTAGTAAAGTAGGTGATCCAACCGGGAAAGATGAATCACGAGTAATGTTAACGGATGATATTATACAACAGAATACAGATGGTATATCCAAGGTATTTCAAAAGTTTTTAAACTTTGAAATTGGACATGGTGGACAGACTGAAGCAAATGACGAGCCGAAGAATACAGATGCTATCATGGTAAATAATGATGATTGGCTCTCTTCTCTTAAATATTTACAATTTCTAAGGGATTATGGTACCTACTTCACGATCAATCGTATGATGTCATTTGAATCAGTGAAACAACGATTAGAACGTGAGGCACCATTTTCATTTTTGGAATTTAATTATATGATACTTCAGGCATATGATTTCTTAGAATTGAATAGGAGATATAATGCACAATTACAATTAGGTGGTAGTGATCAATGGGGTAATATGATTAGTGGCGTGGAGTTGGGTAGGCGTGTTGATTCGAAGCAGTTATATGCCTTAACGGCACCATTAATTACAACAAGTGACGGGAAGAAGATGGGCAAGACAGCGGGAGGTGCCATATGGTTAAATTCCGATAAATTGAGCGAGTATGACTATTGGCAATTCTGGCGTAATACCAGTGATGATGATGTTATCCGTTTCATGAAGTTATTTACTGAATTATCATTAGAGGAGATTAATGATATGGAAGGTAAGTTACAGGGTGCAGAGATTAATAAGGCTAAGATTGTTTTGGCAGATGAGGCCACGGCATTATTACATGGTCGGGAATGTTTAAAGGCTATTCATGATACAGTCGATAGTATGTTCAAGGGTGGTAAGAGTGCTCAGGCCTCAACAGAAGGTCTGAATCGTATCTTTGTTAGTGAAGAGGAGGCAAACACGGGTGTTAAGTTTATTGACTTGTTTGTTCAATTGAGCTTGGCTAATAGTAAGAAGGAGGCACGTCGATTAATTCAAGGTGGTGGTGCCAAGTTGGGTGAAGAGAAGATTACAGACGAGAATGCCGTGTTGAATATGGATGGATTTGACGGTAACAAGGAGGTGACTTTGCGTGCAGGAAAGAAGAGAGCTGGTGTGGTAGAATTAAAGTAAACAGTGAAGTAGATATGCGAACTGAGGATACCTACTGCCTACTGCCAAAAAGATAAAACAGATATGTACATGCTCCGCCTTATTTACAGTATTGTTATGTACATACTACCTTTCATCATCTGTACAGTTGGTCTACTCTATCCTTCTGAGCCTTCCATCTCTTCATGTACGACGGTATCCTCTTTGTTCTCCGGCTGAAACAGTATGTGCTCAACATTTGGCTCGAGTATGCATCTCAAACAAGTAGGGAAGAAAGGTCTCAGTAACAAGCTGACGGTTAGAGCACTTGCAATAATCACAGTACCAAGAACTTGTCGAGTCGTTTGCCATTCATTTGCAGTTTCACGAGTATCTTCAGTAGAGTCGACTTCCCACAGATGATCATAAAATCCAAGTTGAGCGAAGAGCATCAAGGCTGCCATATGTAGGATATATGCATACAACGATCGTTGGCCCCACTTGACTAGACGGAGGTATACTCGAGCAAGGAGTCTATCCTGTTCTTTCTCTACTGCTTGTCCTTGTCGTCGTCTTCGTCTTTGACGAGTAGCAGAGTCATAACATCTTCTCAAGTAAGAGCAGCTAGAATCTACTTCTTCCTCATCAGGTATTGTTGTTTGGACATCAGTTTCAGTTTCCACAGCATTATAGTATTGAACTCCGCAAATAGATGGAGGAGGTATCATTGACAAGAATAGTACCATGGCAATTGATGTCCAAGTATAACAAGCCAATTGGAATAGGCCTCCATACAAAGAATACTCTCCGTAAACTGTTGTATATGGATCCGATTGAAACCAAACCTCGACTGGTATGCCTTGTTGTGTAGCAATGATTGCAGCTCCAACTAAGAGTATACTGGCAAGTAATACTGCAAGTTTCATTTGGATAGACTTTGCATACGGAAAGAAGCATTGCTTCTCTTTCATGATACATCCCAATAGAAAGTATGGCATTAGCACTATAGTTCGATGTATTGATAGATACCTTCCAATATAAGTACTATACCCTACTATACAACCAAACAGTATGTGTACAGGTATTGTATATCGTATTTCCAATGCAAATGAACGCCATATCCTCATTGTAAGTAATGAAACAAGATACCAGAGATGAGCAAACGGATATGTCAATGACCAAGATTGTTGATTGTATAGTGACCAGTTTGGAGTGAACACCATACTTTCATCTTCGTCTGTTGTATTGTTTTGTCTATGCTTCACTATATATTCATACCATATACAAAATAATAGCTGCAGTATCAAATACGGTATCAATAAACTGCTAATCATTTTCCGTCTTCTTTGCTTACTATCTTCACTTGCGGTACAGTATCCACTTATAAATACAAACGCTGGTACATGAAAACTATATATTATATGCATGATTGTAGTTGCAGTGGTATTACCAACCTTGGAATATGGTTCAATGAAATGACCGATAACGACGAGTAATATTAGTATAAATTTGCATACATCGATACGCTCTGATTCTATTGATTGATGATTTGATACTGATGGCTGCTCGATGTTGTCACTATGAGAACTAGTTTCGTCATTATTATTATAGATGTAAATGATTCCAGCTTCTTCATTAGATAAAGGCTTTGCTTTCTCTATGCATGTATCAATCAAGAGAGTATCATTTGTCGATGATGAAGATACTTCAATGACAATCTCATCATTATCGTCCCTTGCTTCATCATGATTGCATCGGACACCGACCGGCTTTTCAACAAACAGTACCATTATTTGACGAGATATCTACTGCTATCGGCTACTATATGAAGTACTAGCAGCCACTCGTAGCGCCGCCATGATGTTCATTGTTGAGTCATTGCAATCTCAAACTCAATCTCAAATTTTGGTAGGATACCTCAAAGAAAAATTTTGCTACTGACTGCTACTGATAGGGTATGGTACATGACCACTTACTGATTGATCATGACGGCAAGTAGGAGGATGTTTAAGTTGACAGTACTGCTTTGGGCGTTACTGATTTGCAATGTACAAGGATTCTCTCATCATATAATCACATCAAAGTCAACGATGAATCGCTCGCATTTTATAGAACATGTCATCATGAGTGGCATTACTACAACTATTGCAACTCATCCAAAGCCAAGCTATGCAATTGAATTTGTACCACCATCTCCCTCCTTTTCATATACATTTAAAGATGCATTGGAGATTATGCAAACACAAAGATTAGCCGTTGATAACATATCGAATGTCATTAAGGACGGAAACATAGACGAAGCTGGTTTCAAAGTAATGCAATTAAATGCACAGACACGCACTGCTGGCAAAATCATATTAGATACTTTTCAAGAAAACATGTCAACTACAAAAAATAGTAGCAGTAGTGACAGTAGTATTACATTACTCAGATTTCTCTCATTGCAAAAGAAATTCGGTATTCTAATAGATCTTTGTGATGAATGTGAAGATACTTTGCAAGTGGCATTGAAGGGAAAGTCAGGTGTGGAAGCAGCTGTACAAGTCAAAGCATTAAAAGTAGTAGATGATGTCAGAAGTTCATATGACGACTTTCTTCATGATCTGGTGTCTTTTGAGGAGATAGTTATTGGAAAGAGTTGAGAGAGGATACCCCGAGCAAACTTTGTGCATATCATATGTTCAGATGTGATGCTACTCAAAGACAACAAGCAGCCCATACACAAGTCAACACAAAATAGACAATATGCAATGCACATGCAAAGGACGCATATCGACTGAAGTGGAAGTATAGTTGAATCATAGTTGGAAAGACATGTCTGTTTATTATCTTCGGGGACGAGGATACTCTCTTCAAAAGCCTGAGCATTCGAATAGAGACAACTCGCAGTACAATCATACCAGTATAGAAGGGTAGTACTGACAATCAAATGGATCTATCAACATAGCTTTTATATCATAATATCATACTACTTCATTCTCTACTCCTCGATATCAATTTCATGTTTATTGTGTAGATGCTTTTCTAATGCCCTCCGAGATACGACTCCCGCCTTCTTCTTCCCCAAGTATCTATGACAATCGGAACAGTATGCAACATGTGTTGACAATGCATTTAGTTTGACATGTATGTTGTGTTTAGTTTCTAGATGATTTACCATCGATTCCGATGATCCGAGATATTGATTACAATTAGTACAGGTCGGCATACTTTTGTTGTTTAGTCTCTCTCTGTATATCGTTGTTCTTATTATTTTCTTTGTTTCTTTACCTGTTGTGTTGCTCTTCTGCTTTGTTATGAGTCTACTAAACAGAACTCCTATCAAGCGAGGAGTTCTCTTTGCTTTGATAGTTCCCTCTCGTCAATCGTACTATCGTACGACATTCTCGAGAGAAGATGGGTTGCTTTGATGTCATCATATCTAAGTAGCAAAAGCAATAGACAGTTTATGTCAATCATAAACACACATATCAACAATGGGAAGACCTACAGTAGTAGCATTAAAGAGTAATTCAGTATTCGATTGGGCTGATGGCTCAGAGAGATCTGGCGGTGATGATTTAGATCTACCAACAGTACATAAAACTCGTTATAATCCCAACCCTAGAATTGGTGACATAACTGACTTGGTTGAGGAAAGTAGTGATGATGATATAGATAATTCAATTAAAGTTGGTAGGAATAGTAGTAATCAATATGGTCCTACAAGGAAAGGCAGTTCTGTTCTTTGTCGACAAGTTGTATTTGCAATATCGGTTCTTGCAATTATTATCGGATCAGGTTTAATGATTGGTTATGTAATTACTAATAATGATGAACCTACAATTAATAGTTCTGCTTTATTAATGGTACCTGATAATAACGACGAGCAGCAGCTGTTAGAAACTGCCGAGCGAGTAGTGATGGCATGCAGTGAAAGCAAGTTGAATGATAATTTATCCGAATGCCAAAAGTTATGTACATCACATTTGTGTTGCTTCGAGACTGATGAATATGGATGTCAAGATGATGTTAGTAAAGACTGTGCAGTATATGCTGCATGTGAGGCACTAGTTGAGGGTTTAGCGGTGGGTGCGACAGATGAGAATGAGGAATAGAAACATGATACATATCATATGTCATATTAGATATTGAGAAGGACAGAAGTATGCCAGGGATCATACAAAGTATATGTTTGTTAAATTAGTATAAGGATTGAAAGATTGAGTAAATTAACTTAATACTTGTATTAGACAGGGAGATAATAGTTGTATTGGGGAGTAGATGTATGAGTAGATGTAAGGGGAGGATACTAGGCAGGTTACTAGTAAACTTGCCTATCTTAACATTTACTTTCAGATTAAACTTCATCTATTCTCACTTCTTTAGCCTAGCATTCTCAAGCAATCTCAGTCTTTGGATTCCTATTCTTCTTGTAATATCTATCTTGACTTCCCTCTCTTTTTAAGCACAAGAGAGGAAAGACACACTTCAATACCTTCTGCTCTTACTCCTCAATCATATTGGCATTAGCCATGCCCTGAGCTAAGGAGTATGCCTCATAGTCTACAAGATACTCACTCCACCAACATGTATTTAAGTGGAATACACATCTGTCACCCTCGTCAGAAGATACCAACACTCTCTTCTTACTACTCTTGTCGTCTGTCTCCACTTCGTCCCACTTTGGTAGAGTGAATTCTAAATGACAAATCTGTACTGCCATTCTCGTCCACATGTGACGATGCCCTCTCATTTCACATACTCCACCACCATACATGGCGTCTCCAACTATTGGGATACCCAAAGAAGCTAGTTGTCCACGAATCTGATGTGGGGCCTTCGTTAAGAGCTGCACATCCACCTGCATGACATACTGAATGCCAAGCTCTTCGGCTGGGCATGCTTTATCACTGTGGATGGTACAAATCATATGTGAGTGTTGAAGAGGCACGCATTCCAAAACGAGCACAAGATATGTGTGCACAAAACACAAACACAACTTACGGTCCCCATAGACGATGAGCTAAAGTAAAGTCATTTGAATCAGCATACTTGGACTTGACGCATGCCGCTCGGAAGTTCATGGATTGCGAAGATACAGCTGTGATCTTCATTAGACATTGTTCCCACTTGTGATTACTTTTCGTAGGTACTTGTCTAACAAACTTTTTAGGTGTGGGTGATCGTACATCAACATAATGTTCAATGATTGTTTGATTATCAACGAATGCTTCTATACGATCAATATTGTCTGGGTTACGAATGCATACTAGACAACGGTATGTTTTGGTAACTCCCGTAGTTGTTGCATTGGATGTACAACTAGTCTTGAGTTGCTTAGTCAGATATCCACAGAACTCTTTCTTGGTTGCTGCTAATAACAAGCCATTCATCTCCGGCTCCAATACGAGGGGTATTGATACAAATGGATGATCATTAGCTGCAGGGTCACGTTGTTTCAATGAAGAGCCAAACATGTGTTGTACATCCTCGGTACAATTACTGATTGTCGAGAAGCATGGCATGCCTCCTGGTTTGTTCAAGACTGCAAATCCGATGTCGTTGTCCTATTGAAAGAAGTTAGGATAGTAAGGTGAGAAGGTACATAATATGCATATCATATGTACAAAATACTCTCATATAGTCACACACCTGATAAACTAACACCCCGTCCTTCCCATCAGGCAAACCCATCATCGGTACTACAGCCTTCTTCCCGCCAATAATAGCGCTCGTACAGTTGTCCAATAACAATCCCTTGCAATACTTACTCCAATCATACTCATTGGCAACAAAGAATCTATCAGGTACATAATGAACTCTCAAAGACATGTTCGACCAATCAATACCCGTATTACCCTCGTCACTTGATTTTAATCTATGTGCATGATAGTTATTACCCTTGGCATATTCACTCTCATTCAAAATCCAAACCGATCCCAATGATAACAATTCCGCAGCAGAGGGATATGCATCCACAGTCTCAACATGTACATGCTTTTCTAATATCTCTTTAGCAACATGTTTCCATCCTTCATTGACCATTGTTTCAATAACTTTACCAATGGTTACCTTTGATATACTTTCAACTGATGCTGAACAATTGGGCTTGACACGTGCATAGACTGTATGTGATGATGATTTCATACCAACTATTTGCACAATGATTGAATTACCAATATCGGCATTAATACATCCCTTCCATAGATCGGACTTCTTCTGTGGTTTACGATGATGTTGATTATGATGTCCATGATGATGATGTTGGTTGTGATGATGTCCACCGCCTGCTACGGCGTTGCCGTTGCTTATACCACCGATTGATGATGATCTACCCCTGGTCTTGTAGGATGATGTGCCAGAACTGAAGGACGATCCTCGTTGACGCTGTTGTACAAGAAGCTGTGCTGTCATAGTTAGTTCTTCTACTTCTATGATTTGCAAATTTCGGTATCTTTCTCTTATGATGTACTCCTTTTGTTATACCGACTTATCGTCTCCTCCTCTATATATTCCTTATCTTTACCTCTTCTATTGGCGTTTATAAGCAATTCTAGACCATGTTGTCAGCGTTCTTGAGCTCGAGGAAGAAGGCAATCACTCATCATCGCATTGCATTGCAAAATCGGTATCCTTTTAGTACCTACATACTGTAGCACGTAAAAGTATTAGATGCAACCTCATAACTCAAAACCAAATATCGTACAGTGTTATTGTTTATAATCTTTAATAATATAAGATGTCGAATGCACAATATGCCGCAGTGATGGGAGGAGCAGGTGCACTTAATATAAGTACTGATGGCACCGCCGTTTCTACCGCGGCTACAAACGCTGCACTCGCCCATATGCCTTTACCAATTGCAACAAAAGTTAATACCCAACCTACTACCTCAACAACAACTCAACCAACCTCAACAACTCAACTGGCAGCTAAGAGCGGCAAGATTGCAGCCATGGAACGTGCAAAGGCATGTGCCAAGGCTGCAAAGTATACCTCAATAGATGATGAAAGGCGTATGAAATTCTTAGCTTTACTTTGTGGTCGGGGTGCTTTTAAAAATCAAACTGTATCATCTCAACAAGCTAACATATTATTATCAAGAGACCGTAGTGGTAGTATTGGTGGTATGGGTGGAATGAGTCCACATGTTAATGATGGCAAGAATAGTAGCAATAATAGTCATTCAATTGGTAAGAAGCAGGGCTCATCAATAGTAGACACATCTCATACAACACAAACCTCAACAAATACACAAAATTATCAACCAACAATACCATCAGCATTATCACGACGTATCCTACACAAGTCAGGCGTGGGCTACCTCGATAATTCAGTACCATTAATACTATCAGCCATGTCTGATCGATTCCTAGCAACGATACTAGTACAAGCTAAAGCATGTCGTGATAGACGTATCGAGGGATATAAGGCAACTATCAAAGAACGTAAAAGGAGAAATAAACATCGTAAATTGGTATTAAAAGAACGATTAAATCGAGATAAACGATATAAAGAAGAATTGGGTAAGAAGAGAAGTATGATGGAAAGTACTGTTATGGATGCTAAGGAATTATTGGAGAAGGATAGTAATAAAAAGGGTAGTTCATCAGGAGGAGAGGACAAGACTCTCTTTGGACTATCAGAAGAAGAACGAGAGGCAGTGAAGGAATATAAGAAACAGGTGGCTGATGTTGATGCTGAAGAAGAATATTATAACAAGTATTATGGCAAGGGTAACGAGGATGGTAATTTGGATCTTGATAATATAAGTTCAGATGAAGAGGACGATGAGGATGATGAATTGGTGGTTGATACTGATCTTAAATTACGGGATTTGGTACGTCCACTTGGGGCATGGGGATTTGACTTAACTGGAAAACTAGGGTTTACTGATGAAGTAAATAATGATAGTGAAGGGGACGAGTATGAACTCGTTGATAATACCAACGAAGATGGCGGAGGGTCAGACGAAGATGATGACGATGATCAAGATGATAATGTATCCTACTCGGACTCATCTGATATGGGCACAACTGATGATGATGAAGGTACCGGACCCAAAAGTCCAAAGAAGAAGAAACCGCCGTCACCAAAAAAGAAGTCCAAGGCGAAGAAAGCCTCGGGTTCGGGGGGTGGTACTAAGAAGAGTGGCACAACTACCAAGAAGAAAACTGTCAAGAGAAAGAGGGACGAATCAAAGGATGATGCTAGTAGTAAGTCATCGGGTGATGGTAAGCCCAAGGCTAAGAAGGCGGCAACTGCTGCTTCTAAGAAGACAGAAGCAGCCACGACGGAGGCCAAGAAGAAATAATGAGTAATTAAGTTAACTTTTTAACTTTAGTTTAACTTTTTAACTTTTCCACACTATGCAAATATCGAATGGCCATATAATGGGAGCGTATCATTCATCCTACTACCCTGACGCTAATAATAACGATATTCCTCAGTAGCAGCTGCTGCTGTGTCCCTCTGGGGACTTCTAATTTCACCCAGATATTTCTGATAGGATTGTAATGCTTTCAAGTAATCGTTTTTTGTTGCAAGGCCAGCCAAGTACATATTTTGGATTCTATTCAAAGAGTCAGATCGTCCATTCATTACTGCAATCATATAGTGCTTCAATGCTCTCTCCATATTACCTTCCATTCCCTCCGAACAACCTAGATTGTGCCTTGCCTGTTCACACCCTCCAATAGCTCCTAGCTCATAATAATGTAATGCCTTCTTGTTATCAATCTCGAATCCTGTAATATCATATACATAACCAATAGCGCAATAAGCTCCTGCGTAACCAAGTTCTCCTGCCCGATGCCAAAGCTCTAATGCCTTGTCCATATCTTGTGGAAAACCGTGTTCCCCATCTCGATAGTGAATTCCTAAGTTGTGTATTGCAATAGGATCATCAACCTCCACTCGTTTCTTCAATCTTTCTACTATTTCCTTAATTGATTTAGGAGCCAGAATTCTACAAAATGGACACGTGTTTTGTTTGTCAATATCAACAGCATTCCCTTGGTTGTCATAGACTGGCGAATAAGCACATCCACTGCATATCTCTTTTCCACAACATGCATAATATCTCCTACCTGTGTCTAGTGATGGCAATCTTAGGAAACAAATTGGACAATCTCCAAGTTGTGGCGGTGGTTGTTTAAATAACTCTTCATCGTGTCTCTCCGCAGCAATTCTACGTTCTTCATTATGTTTCTCAGCTGCACATCTTTGATGTTCCTCACAATCTTTTTTATGTTTGTGTCTATGTTTCTTTTTGCATGCAGCGTTGCAATACTTCACTTGTTTACATTTGTTGCATGTATTATTCACGTCATCACCTTTTTTACCACAATTAGCGCATAATAATAATACATCATTATCTTCTCCATCATTCGTTCTCATATTCTGTAACATATCGCTCACCTCACATACACCATCATTTGATGTTGATGCACCTTCTTTACTACTACTTGATGTGCTCATATTTTCAGAGAGCCTACCAGCAGCAAAACATCAATTCCATACGCTATAAAGCTATTGATACTAACCGCAATATATATAGTTGCTTTGTCACCTCACAACAATATATGGTACCTGGTACTACACATCACATAGATTTTGGTGCAACTAAACACCGTTAAATCGCCATAAAAGATTCTTACTCACTCCTTGGTTTATGGTATTTGCGCCTCTATTATGTGGTCAGTATACCATAGCTGTCCTTACAACTGATATAATCTCCTATCAAGAGACTGCATTATATTATATAAAGTACTAAAACCATAGGGTGGTGGCGGCAGCATTACACATAAACATAACACACATAAGCACAAAAATGACAAAGACAAAGTCATTATCAGGATATGAACACGTCGATACAGTACTAACTGAATTACAAACATCTAAACAACATGAAAAACAAAAGGAACGTCAAATCCGTTCTGCACGGAATATAGATCCACCAAACTTTCGTCCATTAATGAAACGTAAATATTCTTCTGGTAAATTTAGTTTGAAAAATGACAATGTTTGTGTAGATGATGATATAGATATCAATGGTATAAGCCCTACTAAAACTATTACCAACAACAATAGAAGAGGAAGAAGAGAAGAAACAACATTTGAATTCAAACAAAATGATCATCCAGATGATGAATCATCAACCTTCATACGTGCCAAAACCTTCATATTAGTACGATATATAAAACAATTTATACTACCATGTTATTCACGAATACGACATATATATTATAGGATAGAACATTTCATTCGAAATAGAATTGATATTAAAAAGATTGGGCTGGTTATATTGGTTGGATTGGTATTTGTTTTTATGAAGGTTGGGTTAGAGAATGAGACATATCCTTCTTCTTCTGGTGTTGGTTATCAATCTACATCTCTTTACAATAACAAAAATGCAATGCAGCAAACAACAACATATATAACGGGATATCAAGCGTCATCTCAAGTACCAATACCAGTTGAGTATAGTAACTTTGTTGAATTGGGTGAATTTGTTAATGCAGTTACACTTATTAGAATGCATCGTGAGCAACAGATGCAACAGCAACAGCAAAACGAGAATGGTGGGCGGATACGGAGAAGACTAGAAGAGGGAGATGATAAGGAAGAAGATAATAAGGAAGAAGATAAGAAAGAGGATGACAAAGATAATACAGATGATGCCAAAGAAGATGCTCAGGAAGAAGACGCAGAAGACAAAGCAGCTGATGATGAAACAAAAGACGGAGAAGATTCCAAGACAAAAGAAGACTCTGCTGACGAGTTAGATAATGTTGTTGACAAAGCATGGGAGAAGACTATACAAAAGAATCCTGAGATGGAAAAGCAGCAACAAAAGGCAAATCTATTGAAGGTTCATCATGTTCCAATCTTTTGGCACAGTGAGTATCTCAGTTTGTATTGTATATGTGAGCAGTGCATGTGATAGATTGCGCTGCCCTATCTTTCTCTACTCAATGCATCTAACCATGTCATCTCAATGGATATGTTACAATCATATAACATTCAGTACCAAGAACGGGAGGCACAACTCTATCAACACTTCTATCAACATGTCACAACTTAGTTCAGGCAACGTCATCATTTTCATCACCTCCGGTACATACACGTGAAGTAGATGATGCAGCATTTGCATCTCGATTCCGAGACCCAACACTATACGTCGTACGGACACACGGACAACAATTTGTAAATGTCGACTTAGATAGTTATGAGGGTGTACAACGTGCCGTGAAGGGAGAGTTGATTGAGAAGGAATTGGCAGATGTTGTGGTTGTGCCCGATGTGAGATTGGGAGGTCTGTTATTTGGTAGTGATAATAATAATGGACAGCAGCAGCAAGTTGTTGAGGGGAAGAAGGAGTATAAGGGTGTACTATTTGCAATGTTTAGGCACCCTATTGATAGAGCGGTTAGTCTTTTCTATCACAAACAGAATGTGAAAGATTCTATTCATTATGATCCGGTAAGATACCCCGTGTGATGTACAATATAGATGATTTGTCGTGCTAACACTTTGAACTAACTCTTCTATCTTGATCTTCCTTAATACCATAGACTTTGGAAGCATCCTCATTACAAGAATGGATCAACGGCCCTTCTTATGTTACCGACTATATGGTACGAACACTTGTCGGTAAGATTGATCAGTCACCAACAGACGCTTTCCATATACCAGTACCCCTAACACCAAATGATTTAGACGTTGCCAAAGAGATACTACGACGAAAGTGTATCATTGGCCTATTAGAAGAAAAGGGTGAATCAATGAAACGATTTGACAAGTTCTTTGGATGGAGAGTAGATGTATCACGAGACTCATTACTACTATTCGAGGAAGATGAGAAGACTGCTCATGCCAAACATGCAGCTCGATGGAGTAAGAACGTCAAGGATGAAGAGTGCTCCGACAAGTTATTACATTGGAATTGGATGAATAAGAATAAACACCCAACTCTAGACGAAGGATCAGTAGTATACAACTTGTTGGAGAGTAAGAATCGATATGATATGGAATTATACATGTATGCTCGTCAGTTATTTGAAGAGCAGTTCTTTCAGCTTGGATTTGATGATGATACAATCAATGATAATGAGGTTGAATGGGGATAGGGTTGGAATCTTCGTGGTCATACGAGTATTCTCTTTAAGATATGAATCATGCATGATTGCACAAGGTAATGCGAGGCGCTGTATATCAATACATGATAGGAGGATGCTAGAATAGAAGATATCACCTGCTGTAAGCTTGTACAAGATAGATCACATAATCATGCATGATCTAAAGGATACCTCAGTAGTTCAAGAAAATCAGTTGGTTGAGGTGAACTCTTATTACCGAGTTTAATATATACACAATAGAATGGACACGGGCAATAATAAAGACGATTTTACTGTATCGGTATGTGCAAATTGTGGCAAGGAGGGTAGTGATGTCAAAAATACATGCAACAAATGTCAAATGGTAAAGTATTGCAACGCCACATGCAAAAAGAAACATCGATCAAAACATAAGAAACTATGTGAGAGAAGAGTGGCTGAATTACACGATATAGAACTATTCAAACAACCTCCATCGCCACACGGAGATTGTCCTATTTGTTTCCTACGTATGCCAACACTTCATACAGGTAGTAAATACATGTCATGTTGTGGAAAAACGATATGCAGTGGATGTGATCATGCGCCTGTATATGATGACCAAGGAAATGAAGTTGATAACCAAAAGTGTCCCTTTTGTAGAACCACAACACTTGATACAGCAATCAAAAGGATAATGAAAAGAGCCGATGCAGATGACCCTATTGCAATCTTCAATTTAGGATGTTCTTATCGAGATGGATCAAACAAAGATTACAATAAGGCATTAGAACTGTACCATCGTGCAGGCGAACTTGGTTTTGCACCAGCATATACAAACATTGGTTTAGCTTATACAAAGGGGGAAGGTGTTGAAGTTGATATGAAGAAGGCAGTGCATTACTTTGAGGTAGCGGCTATAGGAGGGGATGAAACAGCGAGGAACAATCTAGGTTGTATTGAAAGGGATGCAGGCAATATGGATAGAGCAGTAAAACATTATATGATCGGAGTAAGAGGTGGAAAAAATGATTCTGTGGAGGCAATCAAAGAGTTATACAAGTACAAACATGTAACAAAAGATGATTATACAAAGGCTTTGAGATCTTATCAAGTATATTTGAGCGAGATTAAGAGTCCTCAGAGGGATAAAGCCGCTGCTGATGATGACAAGAATCGATACTATTAAAGTAAAAGAATTCAGCTTTAATGAAAGATATGATCTTAAGTGTTGGTATGTCTAACATCTAACGAACTCAATTCACACTCCATCCATTGTACGAAGCTTATCTTGTTCGTCGTCGGTATTATCTTCCACTGCATCTGCCATTGTCAATGTCATACTTTTACTACCCGATCCTTCATATACATCTTCTTCGGCCATACTTTTACTACCTCCGCCTACTTCTAATACTTGTTCCTCCTCCTCCTCCATTATCTTACTACCACCACGAGGTGGAGGTTCATGTCCCACAACGTCAAAGATCTGCTCACCCTGTATCCTATATATCTTCTTGGCATACTCATATAATTCCATATCGAACCGATTCTGATGTACGATGGCATTCCAAGCTACACTATTCTGCCGTACAGTGGGGTGTTCTAATATATTCTTATCACCCTGAGTAATCTTTTCACTTGTACATTGTTTTATTCTTGATTTCGTCTCTGGAGTTTCTTTGGCATTCCAACCAAAGTATCGATGAAATCGAGCCATGGATGCTTCGATATCATCATATAATCCTACTAGACATTTGAATTTGATTATCTTCTTTGCCATTAACATGTCAGAGTGGTTTAAGGTACCTCCGGGCTTAGAAACGAGAAAGCGTGTTAGCCAATTGTTCTCAATATACTTGCTTTTCGCGTAGTCCTCCACTGACATTTGTGTCAATTGTGGATTGTATTGAGGATCCCAAGTTGCCTTGGCTAAATAATAATACATGCTAATCGCTCGATCTACTGGATGTCTAAATAAGGCAAACATTCGTCCGGGAGAAGTAGTTGAAAAGATCTGTGATGCCATGTCATGAAAATGTGGAGATATGATGATATTGGCAAGATGACTCGATGCCAGTCCTAGTTGAGAGGCACGTTGTATACCCTCTCCTGTCGTTGTATCGACATTGACATAGGTAGTTCTATCTAGAACAAATGTTTCGAGATTCTGTATATGTGCGGGGAGATGATGAAGTGAGGTATAGAAAGGAGTCATTAGATCGAGACAGACAAAATTATATCACTCCATATCTCATATCGCATACAACATAAACTAAAAACTCACCTCCTCATTATAATCAGGCTGCCTAAGCCCAAACTCACAAGCCAATATTAATCCATAACAACTCGAAAAAACATGTTCGGCAATACTTTCTCCCGAAAAGTGTACATCCCAAAAGTACGGTGTTTCAATCCTTGGATTATACATATTTGTTAAATTAGTTAAATGTGATAAATGTTGTGGAAAGGTGGCGGTATGTACAATTGTATTGGATGTTAATTCCGATATAGTATTGGAGGCACCTCTGAGTGAATTTTCGAGATATTCTTCTGATATTTGTAGTAGTGATTCTTCTTCTTCTGTTGTATTTGAACTGCTACTGTTACTGTTGTGTTGTTTTCGTTTGTTGATTGTTTGTATACCCATGAATAGTATGAGTATGAATAGTAATAACTTGAGTAGTGTCATCATATTAAATGGCAGTAATGACTGTTGATTTTGTTTTTGTTGTTGCTTAATAAGCTGTTCCTTCTCATCCTCCTCTTCATCCTTACCATCTCGTCTATTATTACCTCTGTTGATTAGATGTGATTTATCTCGATTGCAATTCATTGCACTTTTAATTCTAGAGGTAATAACATTCTCTCCGCCAAACAAGGTAGAACCTATGTAACTTTTATGAGTAGTTCCATACTTTTGATTGATTCTAAATGCATGCGATTGTGTTGATCGTGTTGCCCATGTCCATCCTGACCCTACAGATTGTTGATCAGATTGTATATGGCTCGAATTAGTAATGTTGTTATGATCTGAATCCATCATTGGCCCTCGACTATTATTGCCACTGCTATTGTATTGCTGTTGAGATTGTAATTTTTGTTCATCTAATTCATTTTCCTGTTGCAATCTCTCATATAGACTCAATTCCACACCACCACTGTTTGTACGAACATTTCGTGCTTTGAATTTACTACCCGATGCCATACTAGAATTATCTGAACTACCCCGCCCACTCATCATACCGCCGCCGCCACGAGTACGAAGATTAAGAACTGGCATATTTATAGACTGCTCGATTGGAGAGTATATCGAGAAATTAGTAGAGTAGTATCGTAGTCACCACCGCTATTTCACAGCAGTATATTATAGACTGTTGGCGCGCCTCTTCCCTCGAATTGGAGAGCCTACAATCACTACAATTAATAGTAGTCGCCAACGCTATTTGCAGTCATTATTCGAGCTTGCAAAACATTACTCGAGTATAGTAAAACTTGAATCAGATTTGGCGATACACTGTAAAGCAGAGGTGACATACAAAATAATCATCCTTGAAGTCAGGGTGAATTTGGTAGGTAATCATAGGAGATATACAAAAGAAGATAAAGGATAAAGAGTATAGAAATACTGAGCATATCAGTCATATAATATGTTATTAATATTATGGGTGAACCTTCTTGATTCGACCGAGTACTAAACAAAGCATTACTACTCTTATCTGCTAAATATTAATTTTGCCTTGGCCACAAATGACTAATAGTATCGATACCTTTCATCAAATGCAGCAGCTTTATCCCTCTGTACGCTTTTAATCTCGCCCAAGTATTCTTGATATAATCGTAGTGCTTTCATGTATTCGTCCTTTGTTGCATCTCCATAAAGGTACATCTCTTTGATTATATTCAGAGAATTACTATATCCATCCCTTGCTGCAATCATATAATGTTTTAGTGCTCTATCCATATTTCCTGCACGCATCTCCATATCACCTATATTGTATCTTGCTGGTACATTTCCGCCCATAGCTGCCAACTCAAAATAATGCGTGGCCTTCTCCTTATTTACTTCTACTCCTCTGCCATGATCATAAGCCATACCAATGCTACCATATACTTTAGTATAACCAAGCTCTGCTGAACGATGCCAATGTTCTAATGCCTTTGTATAATCTTGTGGAAATCCGTATATCCCAGAGTAATAGTTATGTCCGATATTGCAAATTGCAATAGGATCATCTAACTCCATTCTTTTCTTCTCTCTTGTGTCTGCTTCCTTTTCAGAAGTAGGATGTGGTGTTCTGCAGAATGGACATTTCTTCTCCGCGACAATATTGCCCTGATCATCATAGACGGGTGCATGAATACAGCCACTACATATAACCTTTCCACAACATGCCTTGTATTTACTACCTGTACTACTAAGTGATGGCAATCGTTGGAAACAGATTGGACAATCATCATTTGGCGGGGGTTGTTTAAACAGATCTTCGTCGGATACTAGTTTACAACCCTCCAGATCATCACATAAATCATTTACTTTTGTATCAGACGTACTCATCTTATCGTTTACTTTTTTTGTATGTGACGCTGTGAGTGGTAAATAATATACCAATACTACATATGTAACCTCTTTGATAATATAATTTAAATTTTGTTTGTGGTATATGTCTTTGTGCGTGTATTAATTAAATAGTTTAATGCACTCACAAAATTTTGTGGTGATGTGTGTGTTGTTTTGTTTTATACATGTATTGCAATACCGCCTTGCAACTTGCTATTATCGATGAGATTCAAGTAGCATACCAGATCAATTCTATACATATATGTTTACTTTCTTCTAATCACGCCACTCCTCTAATAGCAGTGCCGCCGCCGTCTTTTCCACTACCTAAGTACTACACTTCTTTCTCCTCTTCCTTCCTTCGAATAAAATAAAGCTAAAGGCGATCAAACGAAGATCTATTTACCTCTCAAATCACTCCGAGCTCTCTCATCATTCATAGCCAATCATCACAATCATTGCTCAATCGACTATTAATTCAACAACAAACAACGCAACATGGCAGAAGAAAAGGTAGAAGAATCAAAGGAAGAAAGACGTATGGTTGCTATTGGTTCGTTTTTGTGCACATGATATGAGCACATGATATGTCTATGCGTATGTCTTTGCCAATGATGTGCATCTAACACTATCTACTCCTGTATCTACTCCTCCTCTCTTGGTATACATAATATATAATACAGCCATTCGTCCTGTTGCTGGAGTTGATCCTGCCGCTTTGTATGCAAAGATTAAGAGTGAGATCACTTCGTAAGTGTATAGTTTATATTGAAATGACGTTTATGATATAAATGACTGCTGTGGTGGTGCGAACCAACATATACTGAACACCGCCCTTTTGATTCCACAACACACCAATGAAAAACACTACTTACATATCCATTGTACAAAATCAATGATATAAACACACGCGGTACATATTATTAGACAACCAGAATACAAATTAAAGTGGGATGATGAATGTAAAATTGAAGACGGACGTATCCGTACATCCTTCTCAATCGGTTTAGAAGCCGACTTTGACGAAGAGGTCATGGAAGTTATTGAAATGATGGAAGATGAAGTTGCCGGTCAGGAAATCATCTTCCAGAGTGCCATGGAGTAGAAGAGGAGACGGAGGATTGAAAAGTGATACACAAGATTTAATAATGGGTATAGAAGCTATACTACACAATTTACAATATTCTCTACCTCTTTGGAGGAGGAAGATAGAATGAGCTGTGCAGAATTAAAATAGAGACTGTATTAATTAACAATGCAACCATGGCAGAAGAAACAAGGCGTAATATTTCAATAATTAGTAGTTGCTTCTATATTTTGCACATGATATGCGCCTATGTAAGTTCATATGATATGTTATTTATGTATCTTCTCCATACTACCGAACCTGCAATATCTCAATATCTGCAACCGCTTTTGGGTATGATTTGACGAAAAGGCACAACATCTAAGAGCAGTCAACAACCGAAATTTGTTCGAGTAAAATGGACAAAGATACCACTTATCTCTTACTTGTAACAAAGCTTAGGCATACTACACTAGTAAAGTAGGACTAACTTCTAAATAATTCTGAAACACTATCAATCGCTATAACCGTGCTAATAGTACCGATAATCCTCAGTAAAGGCAGCAGCTTCATCCCTTTGGACATTTTTGATCTCACCCAAGTATGCTTGATATGATATTAATGCCTTTGTATAGTCATCTTTAGTTGCGAAGCCATTTGAGTATAGACGTTGGATTGTCTCCAATGAGTCAGCATATCCATCTCTTGCTGATATCATGTAATGTTTCAAGGCTCTATCTATATTGCCTTCACGTGCCTCATTATTACCTAGATTGTGCCTTGCTATTACATTTCCCCTCATCGCTGCTAGTTCATAATAATATGTGGACTTCTTACTATCAAACTCTACTCCCCTACCATTATCATATGCGTAACCAATACAAACAGAAGCATTGGTATAACCAAGTTTTGCAGCCCGATGTAAAAGTTCCAATGCCTTTGTATGATCTTGTCGCAATCCACTTTCCCCATCTCGATAATCACATCCTAGATCGTAGATTGCATAAGCATCATTAGCCTCCACTCTTTTCCTTGTTCTTTCGTTAATCTCTTCATCTGTATATGGCGTTGGAGTTCTACAAAAAGGGCACTTGTGCTTATCAACTTCATTCCCTTGGTTATCATACACAGGTGCATGATAACATCCACTGCAAATAACTTTACCACAACATGACTTGTATCTCCAGCCCGTATCAAGTGCCGGCAAACGTACAAAGCAAATTGGACAATCTTCAGCTGGTGGTGGTTGTTTGAATAACTTCTCATCGTGTAATTCCTTAACATGCTTTCTGCACTCTTTCTTATGTTGTGGCCGATGAGCTTGTTGACAATTTGTACTACAATATTTTACCATTTTACAAGCACCACATTTTTTTAGATTACCACTCTCTTCCTCACCCTTACCACAATTAGCACACGATGATACTATATCTGTTTTATCGTTCATGCTCATTGTATTAATAACCGTGGGTAGGTAGGATATATATAAGTTTGATTGCAACTACCTTACCACGATTTGATATTATTGTTGTTGCTTATTATGCGGGGCGCCGGTCAATGTTTGTACGGCTACTACTAAACTGCCTCCAATCAAACGATGGCATAGTACCTTGGTATTGAGCAGCCATAAATCTTTTAACAGGAATCCCGTTAATGAGCCATATATGGCTCAATTTTTACTAACATTTTTGGCTAATAATCATAAAATATTGTAAAATATGTTTCAATTGACGTTCAATGGCTCTATAGAAAGCTGAGATCATGCTTTACACGCCGATATGCGGTATCAGTTTATACGACGTCGAGATCCTACGTAACGGCAGGCATAAAGTCAGCATACATGAAATTTTGAGGCTCAACAACCACTCAAACATGAGCCTCGGCGCCGTCGACGGCGATATACGAGGCCCCTATTCATCCTAGACAATGGTATGATGATGTTTCTAGACCAGAATTAACTCAGCTTTCACGTGATAACAGCGGTTTCTAGTGATATTGATGACATGGTGTTCAAAAAGTTGTTCAAAGATGGTATTGATATTGTTTGCATTGTCGGACACATCACATGCTAAATACGATAGTAACACTACTTATAGTCCATATGCATTGCAAGCTATTGATGCAGTCGCCGCTTCTTATAGCATAGAAGGCCTAGTGTGATTTCCAGAACCATCGTGGTGGTCTATGGCCTTCGATTTGCGTCGAGGGTGTAGCGAGTTGTTGCTGCTGTTGACGGTGTACGTATACTAGTTATCTAAGCTAATTATAGACGCTACAGTTATATTCTACACTAGTTATATGCTGCAATATTGTTCATATGGACCTACTCGAGGATGCAGCGGTGGTCCACTGTTTGTATCTGCCATATCGCCGTCGCTACGTCCTCATTTAGCTACTAGTGATTTACTATGCTATAAAGGCCGTGCATGACCAAAAACTTGGGCTGGGGTATCCTATTTTGACTTTTTACACAGTGGCCCTCACTCAAAAATATTGTCGAATGATCGGCCATTGCAATAAATTGAACAGGAATTACGGCCAAAAATTGCAAAAGGCTCCTCTACTACATATTTGTAGTTCATATACCGAGCTATGTGATCTAGATCAGTCTGGAAAAATTCGCCTATTTTTTGTTAGTAGCATTATAGTGTAGAAACAGTTTTTACTAAATAACTTTTTTTCTATTGAAAATCGTCGCCTATACGTACCATATTCGAAATCAGCATGCAAAACTGCATCGGATAGGATATCTCTGCATCTATAATTCGACGATTGTAAGACCTTCATATTTCAGATTTGTTAGTGATTTTGCCTCATTTTTACTATGGCCAGCCCAAGTTTTTGAGGATACCGGCCTCATGCACGGCCTTTATTGCAGTAAAAAAGTCAAAATTGACCTTTTTTCAGAACCATATAACGGGATACCTGTTAAGCTGAATTTGAGAGCGCTTCTACCTACCACCCCAACCGGGGAAAACACTATTTGGGGCCCTAACTTAAGCCCACCAACCTTTTATACGTATCGACCTCAAATTTAAAATTTACACAGAGGAAGAGTAAAGATTAAAGCTTTGAGAGCGCGTAGCGCGCGTGGCATTACCTAGTTGGTTGTGGAGATTGATAACATACAGAATAAAGTTTCAGTATCTCTCTTTGAGAGTAGTTGCTTATACACATTGCGATTGGTATAATATTAATATACACCCGATAGTTGCAAAGACGGTGCAAAATCTAATGATGATGTGTATGTAATGTGAACAAGTTACACAATATGAGTTTAAATACAGATGTGGTAGTACCGGTATGTGCTAATTGTGGCAAAGAGGGTGATAATGTCAATAATATATGCAACAAATGTAAGGTTACAACTTATTGCAATGCTGTATGTAAAAAGGTACACAAAAAGAAGCATAAGAAAGATTGTGAGGAACATGTTAGACTAGCCGCAGAACGTGCTGCCAAGTTACACGACGAAAAGCTATTCAAACAACCACCACCATTAGAAGATTGTCCAATTTGTTTCCTACGCCTTCCGTCGCTTCAAGTAGGGAGGAGATATCAATCGTGTTGCGGGAAAACTATATGCAGTGGTTGTAGTTATGCACCTGTTTATGATAACCAAGGAAATGAAGTTGATGATGAAAAGTGTGCTTTTTGTAGAATTCCAAAACCTGCAACAAATGAGGAAGCAGAGGGAAGGTCAAAGAAAAGAGTGGAGGTTGAAGATCCATTGGCAATTCATCGTTTAGGATGTGACTATCGAAATGGGGAAAGTGGATTGCCACAAGATTATACCAAGGCAATAGAACTATTTCATCGGGCAGGGGCACTTGGTTATGCTGAAGCTTATACCAACATTGGTTTTGCATATCATTATGGAGAAGGAGTTGAAGCTGATAAGAGGAAGGCGATATATTATTACGAGTTAGCTGCTGTGATGGGCAGTACAATTTCAAGGCACAATCTAGGTATTGAAGAGGAGAATTCTAGCAATTACGATAGAGCACTGAAGCATTACATGATTGCTGTGAGGGGTGGATATTCTAATTCTTTAAAGGAGATTCAAGACCTATACTCAAATGGGCATGCAGCAAAAGAAGATTATATGAAAGCATTACAATCCTATCAAGCATACCTGTGTGAGATCAAGAGTAGTCAGAGGGATGAAGCTGCTGCATTTGATGAGAGGTATCGTTATTATTAGTGAACTATCAACCAAAAGAAACAACACAACCATGGCAGAAGAAAAGGGAGAAGAATCAAAAGAAAAAAGACGTATGATTGTAATTGTTAGGTGCTTCTATATTATGTGCATATAGTTTATATCATAAGATAATGATATATTCATCTATTCGCATAATCTCTTACCCATACTACCGAACCTGCAATACCTCAATATCCCAAACAGTCTCGGCAGGAAATGGTGGTTGACTACCAAACCCTGCCAATTTCTTTTTATATTGTTCAATCTGAACCTGTCCCCTTCTAGTTGTTGGTTCGGGCGACCAATTACTCGTCTCAAAACCAACGTCAGGTGGCAGCTCTACTCTTCGTTTCTCACCCTTCCTCATCCCGATAAGTGCATATTCAATTCCCTTTGGTACATTACTCTTCCCTACTACTACCCGCATACTATCTAACCCCAAATCTGATGTTTGTCGACCTCCAAACTCAACCTTTTCATATCCAAAGCCTTTTGAATACATGTATTGTCCAGATGCGGTCGATATACTATATGCTAAATCTATATTTGATCCATCTTTAACCTTTTTATTTGTTGATGATGTTGTTGGGGGTGATAATACTCTATACCTTACACCATCTGATAACTTAACGATTGGATTGAGCTTTAAATCAGCTTCAACTTTACGCTCTCCCTCTTCTCTACATGATTCTATATCTGTGCATTTTGCATATGATATTGATGGTATAACGAAAGGAGACGCTAATATTGGTACTGTTGATGATAGTTTTTGCAATACATTTCTTCTACTACTTGTGATGTCATTATCATTATAGGAAGGCACGTCATCATCGACATCAAATTGAGATTCTAAGAAGATACTTTTACAACAAGTTGTCTGCCTCTTATTATAAATTGTAGGGGCAAAACATTGGGTGCCAATACAATAGTACAGCAGAACTAAGGGTATAATGAGCGAGCAGATCATGTTGTAATCATAGGGAAGAGAGGGGGATTAGTAGGAGAGGAAAGAGGAGGGGAAGAAGGTGGGCAAGCAAGTGAATGAATCTCCAACTTTGGCGAAGAAACCCCTGCCATTCTAGCTCATAGCTCATGCCGACCCTCTTCATTGATATATGTTGAACTATAACCCTTGTGACCTTCTCTTTGTTATTGGCAGGTAAATTGCAGATCAATACTTCTTTTATATCAGGGTGAGTGGTGCTGCAATCATTATCGAGGCCGAAGAGTCGAAATAGTGTAAGGTATGGATATATTATTTGTGCATAAGATATGTGTACTCTATTTTTCCCATGTGTGCACCGTCTCAGTCTATCATCAACCTAAACTATTTGTGGTGAATATGATCTAGAGTTCTTCTGATGATATGTTTATTTGTATATTGTTAACATATAATATGTACATTTATACAGCTCAGATAATAGAATTGAAAGAAAGATTATGCCATTTGCTGATGTGTGTGGCAACTGTGATGCCACTGCGAACCTCATGGACTGCAAAAGATGTTCTATGCAATCATGTGAGTAGTCACATTAGTTCATTGGTGCTGCTCATTGTATATCGGTTTTCTTATACTATATTTCACACTTGCATCTCTCTTGAAGATTGTTCAAAGGAGTGCCAAAAAGCTCATTGGCCAAGACATAAATTGTTTTGTAATGCTAAATTTGAAGAACGTAAACGAGGCAAGAATGTTGTCAAGGGAGAAGAACCAAAAGAGGTTACTATAACACATCTTGGGCCAGTGGTAAATATTGGGGAAGGGCCGATTCTACCTCAAGGGGTGCCTCTGGGTCTGCCGATTGTTAGGAAGGCAATATATGAATTGATGAGTCATCGTATTGAAAATGTCCAGTACGGAGAAAAGGCATACATGAATGTATATAATGATGTGGTTCAAAATGAAGAAGGGTGGTTGGAGGTGAGATGATTGTGTCATTAATCTTCCTTCTATATTTCCCTTTCTATACCACCCGCTACTTCTTATCTTATAAAAACTTCTTGTCCCTTCTTAACTATTATCATTTGAGTCAGTTCTGTCAACATCAGTTGAATGAAAATCATTGCCTTGATGTGTGCCACATTCTCAACATACTCAGTGATATTCAACTCGATCGAAATGAAGTGGAAGTGGGTGGCAATACCAATGAAATGTCATTTAAGTTTTTCTCTGCTGCTGAGCAGTACAGAGACGAAAGCCCACTTTTAGACAAATGGCATGCAACTGAGGTTGCTATGCTCAAAACCAAATACTCTTTGAACATGATACTATTCAAGTATACCGCTAATGTGCCTATTTTTAGAAGAAGTTGTGAGCTTGAGATAGAAAGGAACTTGCCTTTGTCTGAATCGAGCGATAGTAATTTTGCTTGGAAGTATGTTGTGCAAACGAACTGGGTTAGATTTGCAAGAAATCCTTATGATGGTGGGGAGATGCCGGATAATCTATTGAAAGAAATGGTAGCGTGGATGAGTAGGGAAGGGTATATGGACAACTACGTTACCTTGGAAAAGGCGAAGTATTGGGGGAAGTTGGGACGTGATTTCGAGGGTGCCAAAACAGTGCATGATCTGTCTGATGAATGTATTGAAGAAGTACTAAGATTCATGAATGAAATCTCACCTATGACGGAAATCAATGCTCAAAGGGATCGAGATGTTGACTTGAAGACATGTGGTAATTGCAATAAGATAGAGAGTGCCTGTGGAGAGTTCAATCGATGCAACCGCTGCAAGAGTATCGTCTATTGTGGAAAAGGTAAGATTTGTTCTAGTTCTATCTCCATTGTATACCCTTGATTACTGTAAATGGATATTACTAATACTCTAATACATCATTAACAGCCTGTCAGGTTGATCATTGGAAGGTCCACAAGAAGGTGTGCACAAAGAAGAAGAAGTAAGGAGAGTTTTGGGATTGGGTATGTTGAGGGTGAAAGCACAACAGAGAGATTTGTATAGAGTAAAATGGACAAGGATATCATACACTACTACTGCGTTACATGTGCCTGCCCTAACTACTTTTTTAGAACCACATATCTATGCCATATTGCAATTAACTAGTACGAATAGAAGTACCAATACCTTTCGAACCCTAAGGCATAAAGCTACTGACTATTTAGTTCCCCCTAGGGATGGCATCAATAGTAACGATATTCATCAGTGAATGCAGCAGCTTCATCCCTTTGCCGGCTCTTAATCTCACCCAAGTATTCTTGATAGTATTGTAACGCTTTTGTGTAATCATCTTTTGTTGCAATTCCATTTAAGTACAACTGTTTGATATTCCCCAAAGAATCAGTATATCCACTCCTTACGGCAATCAGGAAGTGTTTCACTGCTCTAACCATGTTACACGCATTCATATCCAATACGCCTAGATTGTGCCTTGCGACTACATTTCCCTTCATAGCTGCTAGCTCATAGTAATGAATAGCCTTCTTTTTATCAACTTCCACACCTCCTCTTCCATGCAAGTAAGCAGTGCCAATGTTGCAATACGCATTAAAGTAACCTAATTCGACCGCACGATGCCAAAGTCCTAATGCCTTGGTGTAACTCTGTACGCATCCGTCTGTCCCATCCCTGTGAAAGCATCCAAAATTGTGGATCGCTTTGGCATCTCCAGCCTTCATTCTTCTCTGTTGCCTTCTAACATGCTCCTTCTGTGAATTTGGAGTTGGAGCTCTGCAAAATGGACACTTGTCTTCTGCAACTTTGTTGCCCTGGCTATCATAGACAGGAGCATGCATACATCCACTGCATATAACTTTTCCGCAGCATGTCTGGTATTTGCTCCCCGTTGGACGCAGTGTAGGCATACGTTCAAAACAAATCGGACAATCTTCAGCTGGTGGAGGTTGTTTGAAAAGTTCTTCATCATGCATTTCTTTAGCTCTTCTTTTACATTCTTTCTTATGTTGTGGTCGATGAGCAATTTGACAATCTCTACTGCAATATTTAATCATCTTACATGCCGCACATGCTTTTAGACTACTGCTCTCTTCCTCGCCCTTGCCGCAATTGGCACAACATACTGATAAATCCTTATTATCCGTGTTCATATTCGTATTTTTTGTGTATGTGATAGTATTACCGTGATTAGTTATAGATAGTTACTTTTTGGTTTCTTATTGTCTTTTGGTATGCTTATGGTTTATGGTATGTTGTGAAAAGTCCGCACTTGATGGTAATGCATTTATTGTTGCCTCCCCGTCAGTATACAATACCTATATAGTTTAGTTGTTTATTGTTGCGGTCGATCGATAGTAAAACCAGTAAGATCTCTAATATAGAGTACACCCGCCAACAAAGAATATTCACTAACAAACCTCCGAGGAACTTTGGCGAATAAACCTCCCTGCATAGCAGATAGAGTATTTGTCTGGCTGGGGGTACGATAGTTGTTGAAGGCTGAAGGAGAGTATGTAGAATGGACAATGATTATAATAGTACCACTATCAATACTATTATGGGTCTTTACAGCAGTGAATGCTGCTGCAAGAACTTCGGGGTGTGGCTGTGTTGATGGATGGAGGTCATCATTATCGTTGCAATGCTCATATGATATGTCAAACCACCCCAACTTCTTCTTCTTGAGTATACCACGATGTGGTGGTGGTAATGATGATATAGTCCAAGATAGCAAAGGCAATGATAATAAACATAGAGATTATATAATTGCATCACTTGAACAACGTGTCAAGGAGTTGGAATTTGAGATTGAACGGCTTGGTAGCAATGCAACACAAACAACGACAAGGTTTAACAAACCATCGTCACCATTCGAGGAGGAGAAGAAGAAGGTACCATTACCAAAACAGATTGTCAATGCTGCTAGAAAGTTATTCAGTATTGGTAGTAGATTTAGAAGGCCTACTGATAGAAAGAGCCGTGAACAAAAGAAGAAAGAGTTGGCAGGTAGTACAGATCTTATGAAAGAAGATGATTATGAGGATGCAATTGATCATTCATTTGATGATTTGGATCGTATTCTAGAAAACACCACAGTTGCATCAGATATACCAACAGCCAACATCAATAACATCGATGATGAAGAAGGATACCCCAACAACAATATCCAAAATAGTAGGAGAAGTTGGAAGAATTTTAAACGTCGTGAAGGATCAACTATACAAGTATGGATGAACAAATTCATATCAAAGGAAACTATCAATGCTATATCAACTATAAAATCGATTATATTGAAATTTCCCGATTATGGTGTCGTTGACATATTCATATATAGGTAAGAGTATAACAGACTGTCTGTCAATTGAATATGTGCATATCATGTGTTAACTTATAGACAACTCATATTCATCCACTCTTTCATTCTGCTACAGTCCAAAGGATGTTATAAAGTCAATAGTTGCATTATCCAAGTTACAGCATGTCATATTAGAATCATCATCAGCATCAGTAGATGCATCTACAAAGACTGCCGAAACAAAAATAGTAGACAGACAACTCATACAAGAATTAGCACACTACTGTAAATTCGCCAATGCCGCCTACGGCTGGAAAGGCTTTGCCTTCTGTGGTATTGGATGGCATCCATTTGGTGGTAATAATCGTATGTTAATCCGTTCAACCGGTATAACCAAACATGATATTATTACTACCAATTGGCATTCAAAAGCGAATAGACCTGCATATTATATAGTTAGGGATACGAACCGAAAAGTTATAGTGTTGGGTATACGGGGTAGTTTATCACCCAGAGATTGTTTGACTGATTTATGTGCATCGTGTGAGAGTTTCCTTGTTGAGGATGTTATTGGTAATATTGCCACTGATGATGATGATAGAAGAGCGGATAGTAGTAGTGGTGATACGAATAGCAATAATAATGCCACAATACCACCATTGATTGTGGCACATGGTCATAAAGGTATGGTGCACTCGGCAAGGAATGTGGGACGCATGACAGGAAAGACTATCTCAAATGAACTTGAAAAGAAGGAAGACTACTCACTAGTGATAGTCGGGCACTCCATGGGAGCAGGTAAGTGATGTTCATATGAAGTCTCGGTGATCTGGCTACTTCAAATGAGCTTTATCTGACTTATTTGATTGCCTTATCTTACAATCATCTCTCATCCTCTTTTCCAGGAGTTGCTGCAATCTTATGTGCAATGTGGAATAGGCGTTTCAAGGGAAGAGTCAAATCTATAGGGTATGGATCTCCTTGTGTATTTCCTTTGAACAATACGAGATCATTTGACAACATTATCTCCGTGCAAGGAAGCGGTGATCCGATAACAAAAGTATCTTTAGGGCATTTGGCAGATATGACAAAGGCTGTTAGTAAACTGTCTCAAGATACATCTTTCCGAGACGAGATTATCAGACGCACTACTAAAGATGACATGTCACCCGCTGATTATGAATGGTGTGTTAATGCAATGAATTATCTTCATAAACAAATGGATTCTGAGAAACTACTCCCTCCTGGTGAGCTATTTGGCTTGTCCGGACCGCTTCTAGATTTACCAACAGATTTGAATATAACTGGGTTAGTGGTAGATGAAGGAGATACTCCTCCAACAACTCTCACACCCGTAGATGCAAGTGTTTTCAATGAGGTAAGTAGAAGCTAGTTGTGCACAATGGTCACAGACCACCCTTTGATTCGGGCTTGGGTTCGGATTGTGGAACCAAGATATGTGTGGAGCATTTCCACTAACAAATACTAACCTCCCTACTTTTCTCTCCTATACTTGTGGAATTAACTTCCGATTCTTTGAGTTGGGAAGACTACATGCTCGGATGTTTGATCTTACGCTACACATACCAGTAAGGTACGATATGTTGTTGAGACGTCTTGCATCTTCTCCTGATAATAAAGTATAGTATAAAATACATACATATATAATACATGGCAATACATTCTTTATAATTTAGTATAAGTACATATAATTCACACTTGTCTAATCATTCAAACATCTTGTCTAATCACCATCATTAACCGGCAGAACAGCAGTTTCAACAACACCGTGAGTACTACCACTTTCCTCATCAGTCTCGTGCATGCTCATTCGTTTAGTTGCAAAGCAATAGTAGTCGGTGAATCGTGGCTTGATTGGCGAAACAGAAGGATCCTTATCATCATGGTTGAGGTCTAGCCATTCATCGTCTTCGTCCAGGCTTACAGTGATACCAACTGGTACTTCCGATTGTTTTCTTTTTTCCCATCGATCACTGTAAAGTCTCCTCTCTTTGGGTACTGTATCATCTTGTGTCTTTTGGTTGCTTGCTCCAACAACGAAATGATTGATCATGAAAAGGATAATACTTGCGGCTACCAATATCCACGAAGCGGACTCAACGGTTGCTTGTACACTGAAGCATTGGGCGTCTTCTTCCTTGAGAATTCCGTAGTATGCCATTGACGTGAATGTTCCACGTAGAGAGCCACAGTACACATTGACCATGTATTCCGAGACTCCACCAAGCTGCCAGGCAGCGATTATAATTGATAACACATAAACCTCCATATACTGCCAAGCAGATAAGATTTCATTTAATGCTGTATTCTTTGAGCGTTGTTTCTTGGTCATGGGCACAAACCATTGGACACATAAAGATGCTGTTTGAGCTAGTGGCACAATGAACACTGTGATAACCAGCAGAGACGATAGCGTTCCCAGACCGACTAGATCAGAGGCAGTATTAAGATAACGAGCCTGTTCCATAATCATACCGGCCAAGTTGAATACGCTGTAATGCGTCTGTGCTTCTTCAAACTCATTCCCTGACTCAACCACAAGACCAACAAGGCCAAGGACTTCAATACCAAACGATGACAGTACACAACCAACGATTACTAAGACGACTAACGATGCCAATCCCATGGCTAATACCCAATGAACACTCTTACGAACAACAGCTCTTTCATCACTAGCCTCGTAATCCAATGTAAACTTGTGCATTCGAAGCTTCTCTGGATCGTTGCCCAAGTTTGAGGGTTGTACATTCCATTCCTCTTCTTGAGCGTCACTAGCCGCATTAACAGTCTGGCGGTGGTAGTGGATGATGACATGACTTGATATCTGGGCAACAAACTGAGCCAACATATTAGCATAAAGTCCCCATAGTGGTATCACCATCATGTTGATCGAGTATAGACTATCAGGAAGGAAGGAGAGATTATCGGGACTCTCAACAGACAGCTTGAACGAGGCCAAAGTCATCAAAAGCACAAACACATCCACCATGGACCACTTGCCCAATACATCCAACCAACATAGAATGCTACCTCTACGCTTGGAGGATACCCAACGAGTGGGAGCAAACCAGAGGAAGAGGGTAACTAGCAGCTTGCTGTATGGCCACACTCCAGAGAAGAGTACGATTAGAATTGCCAAACTCTTGGCCCCGGCATTCCACATTTCGATTGTACTCTTGGCCATTGAAAACTCGAAGAACCCATCCACATTAAAAGCTTGTCCTGCAAAGGATCCTGATATGTTGACAGTACCACCCAAACTTAAGTGGCCTGAAAGAAAGAGACCGATGTTCCCAAGGATGACAATCGGCATGATCAAACGAATGAACAGTGGTACCTCCTTACTCCAAAACAACGATAATATTCGCTTGTTCAAGTCCTTTTGTCGTTTGTCCTCATCACTTTGCATCTTCTCAAGCTCAAACTTCTGAGTTCGATTAAGAGTTGTCATCCAACGGTTATGTCGACGTCTTGATACATGTTTTGTTATGACAATAGCAACACCAGCAAAGACGGATAAGAAGGCAATGACTGAAACAATGGCAATTAAAAAGCCAGCGACATCTCCTTCCTTGTCGGGTGCTACCATCTCTTGGTATTGAATGCCTTGGAAGTCTTGTTGATAAGCAACACTATGTGGGCATTTCATCTCGGCTTCTAGTATAATCTTGTCCAATTCTGATTGGATGAACTGACCTCCTAGGAGGTTTGAGATATAGTCAAAGATCATGTTTGCAACTTCGGTAGTGTCTTGGATACCCTCTTGAGACCCAACTTGAGCTGCCATTTCGACAATCAAGGGTGATGAGCATTCAATACACTCAATATCAAGACGTGCCTCTGCCACAGCCAAGGCAAGCTGACGGAGCATAATACCTGACTCTTCATCTTCCTCACGAATACCATAACTGTCAATAATCGGCTTAACGACTGTGGCAAGCCAGCAGTTCATGTTCAACAAATCTTGTAGAGGGAAGTTGAGAAAGGGGGCCTCTTGAATCTGTGCAAGAAGTTCGAGCATCATGTCAATATTCTGTAGACTGAGACCAAGCACGAGATCGTTATGAACCTCAATTTCATCACCCTTTCCCTTGATTAAGAGCCTAAACTCTGCCTTGAGGGGATCTGGTCCAGCACCAATAGTGGCGGTGTTATTCACAACACTTGACTCTCCGTACACTGGCTGGAGTACCTTGATGGGAGCACCAAGGCTATCGAGATTAGATATTCGTACATCCGATACCCCGAGTTCTATCGCTGCATTCAAACCATTAAGAGCCACGTCAAGGTCCTGACGGAATACACCTCCTGGGTAGTAGAGATCTCCTCCTTCATCGGACTGACGTTCGGTCAACGAAGCAACCAAGTCATTCATTTTAGATAGACCATTTATATCAGACTCGGCCATCATATTCTCAAGGAAGCCATGAAGCATACTGAACATGCCACCGTAGGGTGAACCACCACGACCGAGCAACTTGAGTGCCTTCTCTTCGGATAGCAATAAGTCTCTAAGGTCAACGAGGCCACTTAGAGAAGGGTTGGGATCGGGGCAAGCTCCATCATCTCTTGCATTACTAATCAACACTTGTAGAATATCATGAAGGATGGGACGAATAGTGTTGGTAGTGAAGGATGGTATGGCATCTATGACAGTTTGCTTATATTCGGTAAAGATTGCCTCGGTCATACGTTCGATGCTCTTGGTTGTGTCTTCTGACATGAAGCCAGATATGGTGAATGATTCGATATCGTCGATACTCATCTTGAATTGAGAGAGACCAACCGAATGGATAGTCGATAGCAGACAGTTGAAGATGTTGGATGTGTCAAGAATAGAACCAAGCCTCAGTTTTCCCATCAAGTCTTGATCCATAGCCATGAGAAGAGAGACGTCCAGTTCAACATCCTTGAGGATCAAAGATACTGTAATGGTTTCCATTTCATTGACGCCACTTTCTAACAACATTCGTGCCTCATCACTTGAATCATCCTCAATAGACAATCCCATTTGTAATGTAACACCCAACCTATCCATCTTGATTGCGTTACCGAATGTGTTGGAGTCAGTGACGTTAAGAACTTCAAACTGAGTAAACGAATCAAGCCCGACCATTGTCACATCATACAGCTCAAGCTTGACACCGCCAGCATCAAAGCCTTGATCAACAATTGGTATTCTCATCATACCTTCGTCATCCAACAACAAGGACTTGAGTATACTTGTAATACCCAACTCTTGAGAAGTATCGTCGACATATCCACCCAAGTACGACCGTGCTTCTTCCAGTGCCATATCTGCCCATCCAGCAATAGAAGACAAATCTTGTAGATCAATCAACTTGGTATCTTGGGGTACATCCAACTCAATATCTATCACCGGTGGGGAGATATCAAGATCTGAATGTTTCTGTGCCATGATGACGGCAATAACTTGAACTAATGGGAAGGCGGTACCTAAGATGCCATCGACTAATTCACGTGTCCCCATGAACCCTGGAAAGACTTGATCCGACATACTACCAAAGGATGGATCATGAGGACAAAGTTGAGACGCTTGGATGACCTGCTTAACAACCATGCCTTGTACCCAATCACCTTCCAACAAGTCTCTTCCGATGGATAATGCCTTGGATTTCAAGTCACTAATAAAATCATTCTTGTCGAGAAAGTCAACGATGGAATTCAAATCTTCAAGCCATGGATTGGAACACTCGACACACTGTGTATTTGCAAGTATATCAAAGATCATATCAATGTAATGCATTGCCAACCCGACATCTAATAATGACTTGGAAGAAGTTGGAATCGTAGATAACCAACATGAAAAGTTGAGTATATCCTTGAGGGGGTACTTCATGAACCTCCCTTCATTAATGGTAGCAAATAGAATAGCCACAATGTCCACGGAAGGCATGGTCAATGCTAAATCCATAACATTATTCGTAGCAAGAGGTGATGTATCATCACCTACTTCAATACCCAATTGAAATGATGCATTCAAGTGCTTATTCATATTACTATCACTTCCCAAACTTAATCCATTTTCAAGCAAGTATCCTGATGTAGATGAAGGTTCCAATATCTTCAATGGACCACGAACCGTATCTAATCCACTAATACTAAAGTTTGATATTGATAGTGATAAGTAGTCAGCGAATGACTTCCATATATCTAATTCAACACGTTCTTTATTCAAATCAAGTAATGTATCAAACTTGATACTACCCTCAATACCTGATTGTTCTTTCGTCCATGGACTTATGAACCAATCATTAATCTTTGATAATCCATCATCATTTAAGGCAGAGAATACTTGTTCATTCAATATGTTCATAATCTTTGGTATGATATCACCATATCGTTCGTCACCCACTCCACCAATTGCTACTGCATTAGTTGGTGTGTTGAACAAATCACGAAAGTCAATATACTTCTCCTCCTGTTTTTCATATTCATTTGTAGGACAGCTATACAAATCCAAGGCATCATCCACAAAATCATTAATCAACTCTTTCACATATCCATTAAAAAAGTTTGGCAATACAATCTTGATTACATTCTCATACATACTAAACAATGCATCAGCAGCCTGTGTCATTATAACATCCAAACCTGTATCCAAAAATCCTGATAACTTTGGTGGTATTATATCATTCACTGATAGGTTAAAGTTTGTAATTTGTACATCATCCATTATTGATAATAAACATGGTAGTATATTCTTAGTAAATAGTAACGAACCTAATTCCAATTCACCAATACTTTGTGTATTCATACCTAAAAAGATACTAAGATCTAACTCCAACTGAGTAATACTAAAGTCAACAATGAATGATTCAACAATTGGTTGAGAGTTTGGTGATATAATAATAGCATTGGATTGACTTGATGGTTTCATACTTGCTTCCATTTCAACTTCAATATATAAATAATCCAATGCCAACTTGTTACTTAAAGTATGTTTACCAATTGGTTGTAATATATCCAATTCAGTGAATGAATCTAATCCTTCAATTGATATTGATTTCATTTTCAATGTTGAGTGGGATAGTATATCGTGTGATGAGAATAGATTCCCGTCATCAAAGAAGATTGAAGGATCGATGAGTAGTTTGTTGTCCGAGTTTAATAAGTTGTCACGTATGAATTGATTGATGTTGAGTTGATTGAATGGGCTGCTTGAGGTTGCAACCTCGGATGAGTCTGGACCCTGTAGAAAGGAATCAACCTGATCTAACAATGTTGATATCCATCCATTTGCATATTGATCTAACTGTTGAAAGTTTACATACAGTGACTTCTCTTCCTCGTCTTCTTCATCCTCATTGCCAGTGGTAGAAGTGGCAGTGATCATTGGTAACTCAATACTATTCTCATAACCCAATGCATCACCACTACTTTCACTCGGCACTAAATAGTCCTCCAAATAGCCATTGACCATACTCAACAATCCATCCAATGTACTCTCCTCCTTTCCTTGTACACTACTATCATCACCCAACTTTTTCAATTCAATACAAACAGTCTTCTCCAATTCAGTTTCAACAGTATCTCTTAACAATCCCTCAAACAAAGCAATAATACCACCTACGATACCTATACCATCACCGTCAAAGTCCATATCTTGAATATCAATTGCTAGATTACAGTTATGTACATTAACATCATTTGGTGGTGATATATTATAATCATCAGATATAAAACTCATACCAAGTGAGGCAGATGTTGTAGAGGGTGATAATATGGCATTACCAATACCACGTCCATTAAATATAGTCCATTTATATTCCCAATTAAAATCACATCTCAAGTTTATTCCACTTAAACTAATATTAACTACCTGTTTCGTTGGATTGTTTGGTATTGAATTGTGGAGTAATGTTATATCTTCTATATTGAGTTGTGTGCATTTAAGGTTTGTTATGGTGAGATCGAGACCGGATTTGGAAACTGTGGGAGGATTGGGTATGGCTAATGTTATTTTATTAAATATTTGATTTAATGTTGATAGTTTTACTCGAGAGTCTTTCTGTAGTTGTTGTTGTTGGAGTTCGGTATTGGTGAATTCGGAGAGATTACGATGAGAAGAGATGTGATCGTATGAAGGGAGATTATGAGAGTCGAGTAGTGTGGAGATGATGTCTGATTTTGATGGTAGTGTAATCACCGATGATGTAGCATTGATAGTAGTAGTGGCAATACATAGTAGCATTGCAATATTGTATAGCATCATACTGAGGTTGTTCATGATAGATATTATGATGCACGTTTCAGTCGAGTTGCTTTGTGTTGTAGTGTAGTGTTGTAGCGATCTAAACACAACCTCGAGATTATAATATTATGATATCAAACTCCATTGTCTATTAAATCAATCAATCGTATGTCTTTTCATACGAGCGACGATGTTAAAATCAAAAGCTAGACCGGAGTTGATAATCGAAACAATGTAATAGAGACGCCATTTTGAGACGATTGGCTTTTGGCGATAAAACGAACCAAGACCATCGATACGGTATGTACTTTATTTGAATTTGTTAGAAATACCGTACAAATTTGATCCGGATACGGAATTTCTATTGTTTTGTTGTATTATTGGCCAAGCACTCTAGAGAGAGAGAGAGAAAGTATATCCATATTGTGTTGGTAGTATTTAGTGAAATTAGGGGGTATTGTAGCGTAGAGGCGAAACAATAAAATAATGAGCCCATCCGATAATTGCGAAGACGGTGCATCAAAATTGAGTACCAATGGTGTATGTGCGGTGAACAATAAGTTACAGAATATGAGCACTGAAGTTGGTAATGGTGTATCGGTAATATCAGTATGTGCCAATTGTGGCAAGGGTGAAGAGGAGAGTGGTAAATTGAAAAACTGTACGGCATGTAAATTGGTGAAATATTGCAGTAGAGAATGTCAAATTGCTCACCGGCCACAACATAAAAAGGAATGTAGAAAACGAGCAGCAGAGTTACATGACGAAGAACTATTCAAACAACCGCCACCACCAGCTGAAGATTGTCCTATTTGTTTCCTACGGTTGCCATATCTAAACACTGGATGGAGATACTATTCGTGTTGTGGAAAGATTATATGCAGTGGATGTGCTTATGCACCTGTGTATGATAACCAAGGCAATGAAGTTGATAATGAAAAGTGCCCTTTCTGTAGAACTCCATTTTCTACTACAGATGAAGAGGCAAATGGAAGAGAGAAGAAACGAATCGAGGCTAATGATCCTTTTGCAATGCACAATCTAGGATGTGATTATCGAGATGGAACAAATGGATATCCACAAGATTATACGAAGACATTAGAATTATTTACCCGGGCAGGAAAGCTTGGGTATGCTGATGCATATCTCGGTATAGGTAATGCTTATTATTATGGTAGAGGTATAGAAGTTGATAAGAAGAAGGCTGCGTATTACTACGAGCTAGGAGCCATGGGAGGGTGTGTAGCTGCAAGGTGTAATCTAGGAAATAATGAGAAGAAAACAGGCAATATAGGCAGAGCATTGAAACACTACATGATTGCAGTGGCGGGTGGAAATAGTAAATCATTGGAGAGGGTCAAATGGTTATACTCAAATGGACACGCAACTAAAGATGATTACACAAAAGCTTTGCAATCCTATCAGACGTACTTGGGCGAGATTAAGAGTAGACAGAGAGATAAAGCTGCAGTAGCTGCTGAGGGGTATCGATACTATTAACTGCACAAATTTTGAGATGGTAGGGATCTATCGATATTGACAAATAACACCCCTAACTTAAGATATAAATTACAATACTATACTGATCTTATCAACAAAAAACCTCACCCACTAACTCCTTATCTTCTTGAACTACTGAGATGGTCCTTACTCATATCTAATAGTGTTACCATAATCTCCTTCACTTGTAACAAGTCAGCCATAACCTCGGCCTGGACACCCTCAACCTCTGCCTTGACTAATGCAAACTCCTTCCGATCATTCTTCATTTCGCTCTTCATTTCAACACGGAGTAACCTGATTTCATTCTGAAGATCATTAATCTGAGCTGTGACCTGTTCTGCCATATCAGCTCTTGAGATGGCCACCTTCTTCTGTTTGAGGAGGTATTCACGAACTTGGGGTGGCCATAACCATCCAGCAGTTACCATTCCTAGGATGAGCCACAGTGGTATGACGAACACTACAGCCGCAAATCGTACAAGGACGTAACACCAAAACTCAAATGATGAGGGGTTCACATCATATGTCTCATACAGATTCGGATCGAAGAGGTTCATGATGCTCGTCCAACCGTTCCTAAATCTACTCTGAGATTCCTTCATGGTATCATCAATGGGAATAGGCTCCCCACCGGGAGTTTCTTGTACTCTTGTGGGAGCTCCAGCGGCCCCGTCCCCGCCCCCGAAACACCTCTTGATAGTCTTACCAACATTCTTAATGGCATCCATCTCGGCTACAAAGTCAAGACGGTTAGACCAGAAGACCATGGCTGCACGTTCATTCTTAATGACTCCGTACGAGTCAGTAACAATGGCAATAAGAACGTTACTCAATAGAATAACAACCAAGAAGGCAAAGGCTACATACAATGCCTGAGCGACTGGTAATGTTGAGTATCTCATTTCATTCCCAATCTCTCCCATAAGCATAGTATACACCTTCAATAACGAGTTTTGGAACGTACAATGGGGAAAGGGATTAGCCTCCGGATTCGCCTCTCCACAATCACACCATTCAGTTTCGGCATAAACAATGTAAAACATCTGTGCAAACATCAGTAAGATGACACACAAGGCCAATAAGAAGGCAGCCAAACGTTGTACCACATAGAATACACCACTAACGAACACTGAAAACTCGACTTGTGTACTCTTTAAGAAACTAATGACTGACATCCATAATATACCCTTGGTCAGTGCCGTACCAGATCGAAAGACATCGGCACTAATCATCGGTCCTGCTATTGGCACGGGACATATACCATTGATGGGTGGCTCCGGACATTCACTTGATAACATAATCCCACCAAAGTAAAAGAGTAAGAAGATAACAATAACATCCAACCAATTACCAAGGTCCCATAACCAACTACCAAAACTACTCATTGCCAATAAACTAATAATTTGAACTAATTCTCGTAATAAAAAGTATGCACCACAAATCAATGTTACAGTCACTTGCGATGGTTTGGCTTTTTCACTTTCATCACCCGTGAATAGATAATCGATTGTGGCACCGGTACTTAATTCAAATAAAACAATTGCCAATATTAGAAACAACAAGTCCAATATTAATATCATGGTTGGAAATCTCATAACAATCTTATGATTGAGTATATCTTGAATATGTCCCGATATTACGGCAATATCACGTAACCATTCTGGTAATGTTTGTATAGCTGACAAAAAGTCAGCAGATGCCTTTGGTTTGGCATTAAGGTATAGTTTGAGACAATCTGCGGCATTCTTACGTTCTAATATCTTCTCAGGCGGAAATTTAGATGCCATGGCAAGTAGATGGATGGGTAAATGATTATCATCATCATAGGTATTAATAATCTCGGCTGCATTCATCTCGAGGAGGAATCCCACAACCTTGGGTGATGATTTACGGTGTGCATTTACCATGGCAAGATGTAATGGATTACGACCCTTGTTCTCTCGTTTGGTTATGGATTCGGGATAATTCTCTAGGAGTACCTCTAGTACTTCCACGGTTGTTCCGTAGGCACTTGCATAGTGCATTGGTAACTATATTAGATGGGTGTGTAAATTATATGTAGAGAGTGACGAAGGATGAGAGATGTAGGCAAATGTTGTGCACATATCAATACAAACCACCCCCCAACGAACACTTACCATACCACCCTCATCCTGTAACTCAGCAGCACCCGAATCAGATAACAATCGAACAATCTCGGGCATACTATTCCCAACTTCCTTATCATCCCCGTCTCCCGTACCTGCTGCACCTGTTCCATCTGTACCAATCCCACCAGTACTAGGATCAGTAATTGAACTATTCTTACCCATCTTATCATCATGCGCGTCTCTTCTAAAAAATGCAAAGTGCAATGGTGTTCTGAACCTCTTGTCCTGCTGTACCTTTCCTTCGGGATAAGCATTAACTAATACACTTAACACTTTGCCACTAGCACCATTGGCACATGCATGATGTAACGGTAACCAACCATTGGAATCTTGCCATTCCACTGTTTCGGGAGCGCAATCTATTAACGATTGAATAATATCTACAGGTGGATCAAGTAATTTACATACCATGTGTAATGTAGTAGTTAAGAATTGTCCCGTATGCTGTGCTGCTAATTGTCGGTCATTATTAGATGGATGTGATTCGAGCCATTCTCGAATTGAATTCCATGTATTAACCAACATTTCCTTTTGTCGGACTATATCAGTAGGGCGTAACTCACCATTATTTTTAGTTTGATCGGGTGTTGGCATATTCATCATGGCGGTCTCGACTAGGTTGTAGAGACGGGAGACATCGTGTCCTATATCGTCTGTGGCTATTGTTGTTTGTCCAGCGCGGGTGTTGAAGGATGCTTGACGTGGATTGTTGGAACGTGAGGGTGGTATGTTGGATGAGCCTCCTTCGGTTGCTGATATTGTACGTCCTACTAATTCTGCCATTGTTTATAATTGTCTTTATATCTATATTCTTCTATATTGATCTGTTGTATGTATTAATTCTGTACATTGATTATTTAGATACCTCTTCTATTTTTGATGTTGTTGTTTGTTATGTTTGTTTTGCATAGAAACCGATCTCTCGTCTTTCTCGGCCACAAAACTTCTTTATATACTTATACTGCTACACTCTATATCAATCTCCCCAACATATCATGCCATGCTCTCCTCAGAATAATGGTACCTATTGAGAGTGTTGCTTGCAAAATAAAATTGGTAATTGGCGTTCTCACTGCGAATAAGAATATCCTGTGGGTGGGTGTGAGTTTCTGTTTTTTATGTATTGCCACTTTGCCACTTGCCACTGCACTGACTAAAGTGGCTCATCTCTCGAGCTTGTATTGCATCGAGCTATATACGAGGTTTTGACGATAAGGAACCTTGCAGTCATATACTTATACCCACGCGATAAGTAGGTACATTCATAACTCATAGAGAGTATAGTGAATCAGTTTTCATGTTAAAACCTTTTTAGAGAGAAAGGTTTGAAAAAACTCTATTTTTGGTAGAATAGATAGGACCCCTTTTTGTTTAATTGCGGGACAAATACGCACGATACCACGACCAACACCAATTTTTGGGTGTCTTGACTAAAGATACCGTACGGTATGATAAGGGGTATGTACCTACTTGTGGAAGCTAGAGAGGTGTATTCGTATGGGGTACAAGCTAACGAAGTTGGTTTGAGATACCCAGGGTTCGAGGCTATGCGTAGGATTTCAGTGAGTAGGTAGTGTAGTGGAGGTGGGGATGAATGACGCTATTTACCTCAGTATTCGTATAGCTGCCGACAGTATAAGAAGAATAATAGCGTCATGGCTTGGCATATTAGTGTCTATCATTCTCATTCTATGGGTCTGAGTGGTTGTAATGTTCTAGGAGTGTAAGATCAGTCACCCATCACCATCAACATCACCTTCGAATTGCAAAATGATGTTCTCTTCCTGCCGAAGATAAATGAAATTGCAATTACAATCATAGTATAGATAGGTATAGATGTACATCGGCCATATCTGAGGAGGTAGTGTAGATATTGCAATGTGTTGTGCTCTAGCCAATGCATCAGAAATGATGACACGATATGAGAAA
>Ga0214477_100194_pt1 | contig 42905 bp, 31 predicted proteins | sample M1_20Mar14CPVII9_FD_165058 | JGI IMG/M metagenome (GOLD analysis project Ga0214477, IMG submission 165058) | Marine eukaryotic communities from Monterey Bay, California, United States - M1_20Mar14CPVII9sort6BwellC16 | ecosystem: Environmental > Aquatic > Marine > Unclassified | place: USA... | reverse complement strand
TGACCAAACTACTACTGCAATAATGATGATACCAACAGCCGATAAAAGCATATATGATGATGATTTAGTACTCTTCTTCTTTGAATCAAGAGATTCACCAATGGTAACCTTGGTATACCCTGCCTTCATAGGTTGTTTCGGATGTAAAACAATCCTCTCTATGCAGTGGAAGCTGCCATCCAGAGAGATAAGGGAAAGACGATAGTTCACTCCGTCGGTCAACATACACCTTCCAAATTGGACAAAGACATTTATGCGACCATCTTCGTAGGATTGAATATAGACACGAAGTGATGAGTAAGTTGAGACGAGTATCACAATTATAGTACATAATGCACACTGCAAAACACAGAAAACAACATACCCATTCGTTAAACACTTTCTTGGCTCGTCACAGAAGTATGCACCGCTACAATCTTGGCACAGTGTTGACGCTGGTCCTCTACAGTGGAGACAAAGCGTAGTTTTAGTCAGTGATACATCTTGTGTAGCTTTCACCTCTTCTGATATCTTACTACCGTTGTTCTCTGATGATTCATTTTCCACAGAAGAAGATGATGAAGAAGAGTCATCATCATCACTACTCTCACTCTCACTAACATCTGCACGTGTCATGGCTACTGCCAATTGTTGAATTGATGCACCATCATGATAATTCTTTTGTGATGCATATCCTAACCAATCTGGTACACTACCCACTTCCATTTTCATTTGTTGTTGCATCTCGTGTTGAATAGATATTCGTAGATCAGGTGAGTATTCTACTGCAAAATGAATATCTGATATTGAAATATCGACATTTGATAAACCATATCCATCATCATCATTACTATATCCCAAGCGTCCTATCCATACATCACCAACAAATCTATTCGAATGACAACCGCATGCCATTGATAGTCTGGTAGCTTTAATGTTGGGTGTTGTATTATACTCTGATTTGCAAACACTACTAATCACATATGCATATAACCCCGGAGAAGACTTGTCTAATCGTATTAATGGAGTTGTATCAATTATAACATCGCTACCTCCTTCTTTTACATATGTCGATTGCAAATAGGTTGGAATGACATCACCGCCATCAACTATTGTTGTTGATGGCAACTCCTCCTCGACAAGTTGTTGATTAATATCACATGATATCTTTACAATCCGCGTCCGACGAATCATATTACTATTCTGTTTCTCTACTTCGCTTATATAAGAGTAGCGATATATCTATTACTCGCTCCATGCTAATGCAAACCGCATCAGTTATTACCATAATATGCATATTATCTGAAAGCTGAAAGCTACAACAAAAAAGATACCGCATTGCAAGCGTATCTTTTACAGTTGCTTTCCCTCTTAGTTCATCCCCTCTTGTGTTGTTATTATTGTTGTTGTACATAGTTTAGTTGGTGTTTGCATATCCTCTACCTTTGCGGGCCGGCTTTTCCTTCGTTAATACGAGTGAATTGATACTTGGAGTTTGTGAAGAAAATAGTACAATTGTAATATGTAGAGCAGAGACATAAGAGCTTCGAAAAACAATATTATACAATGGCACGGTCAAAAGGAAAGGCAACTAAGAAGGCAGGGTATACCAAGGTTACCATTGGTGAATCTCTTGATTCAAAGAAGAAGAGTACTAAATCATCATCATATATGCTTTTATCGGCTGTTGGTATCATCATTATTGCAGTAGTAGTTTGGTCATATCATAAAAATAGAAATAATAAGACACATGATGTGTCACAAACACCAATATCATCAATAAATACCGTAGAAGAATCATCATGTATCAATACAAATGAAGAGAATGAGGATCCAACATGTACTGAACATCAATTTAATCTTGGAAAATACAATACATGGGAAGAAGCTCCAGCATCTACAAAAGAATTTGATCATGATAATAATAAGAAAGTATGTCGACTACCAATCATCTCTGTTGACGAATGGGAATCTGGTCGATATTGGGAGAAAGAAGAACCTTGTATTGTTAAGAATGTTACTGATGGTTGGTTAGCGTTGGAACATTGGACAAAGTAAGTTTTGGTATCTTCAAGTTTACTGTGTTATTATTATATCTATTCTCAATTTCACACACTTCAATTCCATAGAGCTGAGCTATTGAGGAGATATCCGGATGTAAAAGTTGGCATGGGTAGAACACGCGATCTAGGCCAGACTGGACCTGACGACGCTGGAGACAAGTTAACAAAGACTACTATCAAGGACTTTGTTATCAATCACATGCATGATCCAAAGTCAGAAAAGTATGTATTTGATCGCAAGTTAAACATGCCAGACGGCGGACTACTTGATGATTGCAAGCCATTTCCCATGCCAACTCGTATGTATGACGATTATGGAGATGCACTAAAGGGCTTGGGTGGTCCCGAACGAATATTGTGGAAAGACCACTTGGCATTAACCATTGGTCGTGATCAACAGGGATTAACATTCCATCGTCATAATGCTGCATGGAATATAGTCGTATTTGGTTCAAAGCGCTGGATCTTATATGATCCAGCAAGAATGGGATCAGATAAGTCGAGGTGGAAGAGAATGACACGCGATATAAACAGACCCATTCAACTTACAACACCAGACTGGATAAGAAAGCTATATAACAAAGATGACCGCAAGTATGAAATACGAAACTTCGGACACGACTGTGTACAGAGACCAGGAGAACTTCTCTTTGTTCCGAAGGGTTGGGGTCACATGGTGATTAATATAGGCGATACAGTGGCCGTAGTATCAGAGAGAGGATTAGATGCAATGGAATCATAGTGGAGTATATACTTGAAGATGATAGGATCAGTTTATCTATTGCCTTTTCCACCCTCCAGAGTAAAAATCCAACATCTCCTGTGTTGTTCTTGGCTTCATGTTGTTGATTGATTGAAGTAAATGTCTCATATGTATCTGAGGTTTATCAATAACCCCATCATCCATTTCACCAATGGCATGCAAAGCAGCATCTCGACATAAAGCAACAATTTCTGCTCCTGAATAGCCGCTTGAAACACTATCACTAGCCAATGCTGTTAACTGTAGATGGACGCAAAGATGCACAAGTATATGTTTGTCAGAAGATACAAAAAAAGAGTATAACTTCACATAATTAGTATGAACACCAACTCACATCAACATCTTCATGACAATCTTTACCAGATAGACCTATCTTGAAGATACCTTGTCGGCCTTTCTCATCTGGTAGTCCAACATGAATCATTCTATCCATTCGACCAGGTCTAGTCAACGCAGGATCTAGAACATCTGGACGGTTAGTGGCACCAACGACAATCACTCGCCCTTTTCTTCCATCCGATGTACTACTATTCCCACCGGAAGTTACGCCATCTAGCTCAGTCAATAACTGACTGAGTAAACGATCTCCACCGCCTCCACCGCCGCCTCTTTTACTAGCTATTGCATCCATCTCATCAAAGAAAATGACTGATGGGGACGCCAGTCTTGCTCTGCGAAAAAGTGATGCCAAGGCACGTTCACTCTCACCAAGCCATTTACTCAAGAGCTCAGGGCCCTTGACAGCTAAGAAGTTCATATTACCCTCTGTAGCTATTGCTCTTGCCATCAAAGTCTTGGAGCAACCAGGTGGACCGTACAATAAGATGCCTTTCGGTGGTGGTACTCGCATCATTTCAAACAAGTGAGGATGTGTCGATGGCAGTTCAATAGACTCTTTAAGTAGTGCCTTCACATCATCCATACCGCCAATAGCCGACCATGGTACTTTAGGAACCTCAACTGCTACTGATTTGATAGCAGATGGTTTGGTTATTCTGATTGCATGTTCAAGATCAGTATACTCAATTGGTATCAAGCTGTTCTGTTGCTCAGACTTCTTTTCATCTATATGTTGTGTACGAGACAAGTAATTTCGAACTGCCTCCTTGACTGCCAACTTGCAGTCTGCTCCAGTAAACCCTTTTGCAATCTTTGCTAGAGCTGTAATGTCAACCTCACTAGCTTGTTGAGCTGTCATTAGCTGTGATATATGGAAACGCAATATCTCTGCTCTTGCATTATCATCTGGCACTGGTACTTCTACTTCAACATCTAATCTTCCAGGTCTCCGTAATGCAGGGTCGAGTAATGATGGATCAGTTGTGATCGCAAGCACCACTAGTCCTCTTCCTCCTTCGCTAGATTTGACATTATTGGATTGTGAACTACTACTACCAATACCATCAAGGAGAGCAAGCAAGGTACCAGCAAGTTGGTCGACTCCCAAACTACCACTACCTCCCATTCCGCCTCTACGAGGACAAATCAAATGTATTTCATCTAAGATTATCAATGAGCTGCCATCTCTCTTCTCTGCTTCTTGAAATATACCTGTAAGTATATGCTCTGCCTCTCCAACAATTGCAGTAGATGATAAGATGTCAGCACATTGCACTAATCTAACATGTACATTCATCATATCTGGTATGAAACTGAGATCATTTGCAATTTGAGCTGCCATCAGACTCTTTCCAACTCCTGCTGGTCCATATAAAAGAGCTCCTTTGGGTGGTCATAGCGGTCCATCAGCTGGGAAGAGATTAGGATGTAATAGTGGTGGAAGTAAAGCATCTTTAACTCTTGATAATGTTGTATCAAGACCAGCACACATGATTTGCTGTTGCTTTGTTGCTGTTGGTTTATTAGCTTGATCTGTGGTTTGAGTTGATTGTACTCTCTCCAATGATGATACAATATCAATCTTTGTTTGGGAAGTGATCTTATATGCAATATCTGAACGCTTTTCACTTTCTCGTTGTTTGAGATGTTGCTGTACAGATTTGAGAGCACTGTCACTATCTGATTGGCCACTAGTATCTTTTGAGATATCTAATTGATCAAATATTGTTGTCAAGTCTTCATTCTCATCATGCTTTTGTTTTGTGCTGCCCTGAATATCTGGTATAACATTCACAACATGGAAATGTTCAATCTGTCCCCGAAATGATATAGATATAGTCTCATACTTTGATTGTACATCCCTACTGCTTACTGTTACATCTCCTGACAATAATGGTTGAACATACTTGTTTTTATACTTGGAAATTACCAATGTTTGTATAATCTTACTTGAAGATATAAAAGATGATACATCTGCTGTACTACTACTATCAATAGAAAATAAAGGATAAATTTGTATTGTTTGTGCATGGGGACATAATTTACACTGTTGCTTTGATGATAGATTGACAAGAGGTATAACCATAACTTTTGTTGTTGGAGCAATCGTTTGTGTACTTGGGGTTGTTGGTTTGGTATGAGAAGTATTTCCTCCAATACCATTCTTTGAGAATGAAAATTTAGATCCAGAAGGTGAGATATACTTTGATGCTGTTGGAGTTGGAGATACTAACGATTCTCCACCACCACCTTTACTAAATGAAAATGAAGACTTTGATGGAGATGTATATTGTGTTGTTTTGTTGTTGTTTGCAGTAGTTGAAGGTACCGAAGGAGATATACATGATGAACTTTGTGCAGTTGTTGGCTTTGTTTGTATAGAACTATTGTCATCTGTAGATTTTGTTCTTAATAGATAATCATATTCAGAATTGGGAGATAGGATAACATCGCCAGCAATAGCTTTATATTGAGTACCTTTCTTCTTTGATGATTGGGGCGTACCTTTCTTTGCAGATGATGGCGTTGATGATGAAGAAGATATTCTAACAGGACAAACAATAGCTGCAGAACTATCGTCATCACCGCCGCGGTTGTCATTATTATTTGTACAAACAATCAAAACCGGTTCGCCATCACTTATGCACATCTTGTGCGCATCAGACCAATGTATGACAGCATATTTATCATCTATATTACTATTCAATTCATCTTTTGTAGCCGCAGATGACGTGCTTGTTATCCTTCGATATATTGGCTTTAAGTTCATTTCCAAACAAGTACATGCTTCTTCATTTTGTGATGAAGACAACATGTTGATGGGGGCGGAGAGAGCTATAGAGGGGGGGGAGCGATGGAGTTGCAAATGTTATAATATGTTCATATCTTTGTTTCTTCTTCGATTACTAGCCTACCAGGCTATGTAGATTAGATAGGATATGGTGACTAGAGGTATGCAATCTCTCGATATAGTCTCTCTAATATGCTTCATCCAGCCATACCTATCTCCCCATTCATAATATCTTCAAAATAGGAGGTTCCTTAGTTTTAGACAGATTTACGTATCGACCTCGTTTTTGCAACAAGCTAGACCAAACAAGATGTCATAGTAATCACCATAGCATGCTAATACCATATACTCTCAATCCATGATCACCGTCTTGATCGATCACATCATGTATATCGGCCGTTGCTCCCTCTCATAAATAATCGAGTGAGTCCAAAGATAATGAATGAATCAACCGCAATGAACCAATCGACTGCAATGAGACAAAGTATGAGTATTAGTAGACGTATGTCAAATTCGATTAGACGAAGGATGTCTTGCCTATCTATTGTTAGTGATGACGATGATGATCGAGATGACATAAATAAGAAAGAAGTCAGGTTTGCTACGAAGGGCAAGCTCCATGTATATAACTCTCGTACTTCCGACCCCAAAGAGACCTGGTATGATTACTCGGACTATGCTCAATTCAGAGAGGATAGAGCTTTTGATGCCTCTAGGATAAGAGGCCGGCATCCAGATGACTTGAATAAAGAGGAGGAATGCTTTTGGGGGCTCGAGAATCTGATAGTTGGAGATCTAAGGGAGAGAGTAATAAGAACGAGAAATAATATCAACTATGATCTTGCTGCTGCTCAGAACAGACAATGGGAGGAAAGAAGACTCAATCCTAGTTTGATGAGATCTGCAAGTACTAAACATTCGGAGTGGAGTAGTAATGTGGCAAGAAAGAAAGCTCTATTTTACAGAACTCAAGTGGCTATGCATTGAGTTGCTATCTTCCATAAAACCAAACGCTATATTACAGGGGAGAATGCCAAAGATGTGTTTTATAAGGAGTTTGTTTCCAGGAAGTGCAACATCAACTGCTGCATGTTGCCTCTACGTTGAGTAGACGAACTTGCCGATTCCTCTGCATTTCCCTGAGGAGAAGAAACGAGGCAATTGCATAATATCCTGCAATGATATAGATAGATGTGCATAATGTAAGAAAGTGTATATAAAGAAACATATCATATGGTATCATTTCCTTTCTATGGTACTCACCTTGCAACTTTGGCCGGAGACAACCTATTCCTATCTCGATGGAGTAACACTTCACGAAAGAAGGATATAATGTAGATAAACACATTATAGGGAACAGGCAGCATATCCTCAAGGAACTTCCTCGTGAACATTTGTATGTTCTGAGCATCAATATCCAAGCTTGGGAATAGCGAGATGGGTACAATTGGTGAACTGAGATTGGACAGGAAGGATGTCAATACCTCCGCCATTGAATGTACACTAAAGTTCTCAAATGGAGCACCAGTATCCAAACATTCACGGATCTGATATACCTCATCGGGATCTCCCAGTGCTGTGAACAAGTCACGCTCATCCAATCCACGCTCGTATATGGCATCGATGATCCGCCACAACTCCTTCGGTACACACATGGCCGCCTTGGAATTAAGATCATACTTCTCTGATCGAAGGATGGGATCCAATGGTACCTCGCGAATAGGAGAAGTGTACAAGACAAGTTCATCCACTGGCATACCAAAGCAAGATCGGGCGTACTTTCCAGACACGGTTATGTAGTAATCTCGGCCATTCTCCAAACGAAGTATGAGTGTATCTTCCAACACTTCTCGGCTTGTGTTTAGCCTGTGTGCAGTTGTGTTATTGATTGTGATAGTCAACTCGATTTCTGTTTGTTCACCAGGAATTAACATCCCATATGTTGGGGACACTGTCAACCATTGCTTGCATAAATCAATCTTAACATGTATGTATGAAACAAATTGGTGAGATGTGAATATGTGTAAATAATATGATACGACCATTGTAGAATCGGAACACAAACTCTTACCTCATCTACTTTCGGTACAAGACGAAACTGAGCAACCACCTGTCCTGTGTTTGTAATTACAATAGGGAGAGTAACTCTCTGGTCATACCGAACCTCACCAAAGTCTAAACTAATTCTATCCAAACTAACCATGGGCAATGAATTATTCTCATATGTATCCAACATTTTCATTACCTCTCTGTAGACACCTTCCCTCTTGGCCAGAATAACATCCTTCACTGTTACCAAGAATGTTGACATAACAGGCTTGTGATCAGAAATATTCAATTCACTTCGTGTATAATTCAACTGTGCCACATGTCCAGGTTCCTGTGCTAACCATAAGATACGATCACACCAAGCAGGTGCACGTAGCTTTTTATCTGGACGTTCTTCATACAAGTCCGTACCCGGTTGATACTTGTACGTTGGTTGAAAGTCCAATACACCCTCCTCAAAGTCTCGGAATACACGTCCTGCCGCTCTTTCAATATTAAGTTGATCGTGTTCAATCAACTCCTCCAATACATTCTTCTTACTCAATTCCAATACACGTTCCGTCGGGATACTTTCATCTACCCTATAATTCAAATCACCAAACCAGAAGACTAAATCATGATCAGGCACACCCACCGCTGCCGTACCCATTGCCCATTGACTCATACTTCCAAGACGAATAACCTCCTGAACTGCCTCATGTCCAATATCAAATGATGTCTTATTAAACACATTGGCAAAGTCAGCATTACGACCCGCGACATTCTCACGATGTGCAGCCAAATGTGTACATATGAAACACAATGTCGAATCATAGAATTGCAATCGAATTGATACGCCACCCTTATTCCCCATAAATCCAGCCACACCAACTCCAACTGAATCAGTAAATGCATACTTCACACGAGGTTTATGTGGTGCCTTTACAAATACACATACCAACAATCCAACTAAATACTTGACAGCCAATTCAGTATATGTTCGTTGTGGATCACCTTGAGTATTCTGTCTTGAATTTAATGTATTACGAATCTTATCAACCCAGAAGACAGATCTTGTTTGACTTTTATTCTCAACGGCAACATTCATGGCATTTAAATCAACCATTTCCTGTAATCCAACTACAACAATGTCAGGTGGGCCATGTTGTGACCAATCGGCACATAACCAAGATTGTAAACTTTCATCTTTTCCCTTGGCATTAACATTCCAAGTACCTACGAAGACTCGACCCTGTTTGTATTGTGTAAATTCATCTTGTCGGGCACGAATTTGTTTATATATCCATGCATCACGGATTTTAGTTGATGCTTCACGATTACGGATACGACCATCTTCAGTTTCCTCGTCAGCTGCTCGTGATGCTACAATTATTCCCCCTGCTGCATTATTATTTGTAGATGTTTTAGAATTATTAGTACGGGCTGATCGTGAGGCTCCTGACATGTCGGATGTTCTTCGTGAAGGTGGAGTGCGTGTTCCTGTTTGTTGTTGCTGTGGGGTATTCTGTATAGATTGTCCGCCATATTGCTGTTGAGTATTCTGAGATTGCATATTATTAGATTGTCCGTATTGCTGAGCGTTTGGGGGAGGCGGCGGCTGTTGTTGCTGCTGTCCATAATATTGCTGTTGATTTCCTCCACCACCCTGCTGTTGTTGCCACTGTTGCTGACCACTCATGATATACTATATTGTTTAATACCAAAAGATAAACTCGGCTGCTCTAATTTTCCACTCAACTCAATGGCCCTTTTAATTGGGTATACCTTATCTTACTTGCTCTTTGATTTTGAACTTCAATACTCCTCACGCACACAATACACAATCTAACTGTACTTCTACTGTTCTTAATTAACGCTTACTATTTGTGGATTGCCGCTACGGCTAAGGTTTGCCGAAGAAAGCTTACCTTACAGCAGAGACTAGACCTTTGCAAAGAATGAAGGATACCAAAAGATACCAAAATTGGTTTATTTGCTCAACTTATGTAGCAATAAGGGCCAGACAAAGAGAGAGAGAGAGGAAGAACAAACCGTTCAAATGAGGAGTATGTGTTGTAATCGGTACACCTTCAACATAGAACGGCTTCATTCTGTACTCTATTTCATTAGTTTAGTAGATTTCAGGTTATGACTTGCTTGGTTATTCACCTGCTTCGACCTTAATCTAAACTCTATGCCTAGAGCTATCCATCACACTTTCTTTTTGTAATCGTAAACTGGTGCATTCTTGAAGAAAATTGTTGACAAGATGACCCACATACATATCATACCCACAATCGTTCCAACAGTGACGCGTATAAAGGCTGTAGGTTGTGTTTCAAGATGGTTTGTTAAGTTCATTCCAAATATACTCCCTATAAAGCTACCCAATGATACACATAATGAAGCCACACTCAGTAAAGTGTTGATATACAACAATCGATTCCGTATAGCATCCAAAGTCATGCTAATCTGTTCTTCAGTTGTTGTTATCTGTCCCTTCAACAAATCTAATTCATTCACAATACTTAGAGCCTGCTGTAAGTATGCTTCTAATATCAATTCGGGCTCATCACTCTCTTCATGTAATATCTCCTTAGATACTGGTTGGAGGAACCGTTCCGGATGACTAATCAGTCTTGATAAGTTCATTAATGTCATATCTTCATCATCATCTAATATTTCATTCAATGCCCGAACAAAACCTTGAACACGCCCTTCCATTAAGTTCACTTCATCTTTATACAATCTCAGCCGTTCTTGGGCGTGTTCACCACCAGACAGTCCTGTACCCTTATGTTCACCACGAAGTTCACCCATTGCACGTGACGATCGTTGATGTACCTTCCTCGCATCATCCATTAACATTGATAGTACAGTTTGCATCACAGCATCGACAGATTGGAGTTCATACGGCATATGTTTCCAATCCATCTTTTGTATATCTTCCCATTCCAATGATTCATGAACAGCAGACTCATCTGTTGCAGTATCATCTGTTATAGTGGAATCCATATTACTATATTCGATTTCTTCTTTGATATTCTTTGATACTATGGGAGTAGGAGCTGCTACTGCAGAAACTGCTACCGATTCACGATGGTCATGATTCGTTTTACCAAAAACTTGATCTTCCATCTCTGCAATACCACCACGAACTCTCCGTTCTAATGCAATTAATATCGAATCAGCACCATCCGGTACCAGTATTAACAATCGATCTCTCAATACTATAGCTCGAAGTGGATCAAAGTTAAGTAACATTACATGTCTCCGAACCATAAGTTGTGGTTCATTACTTGATGAGAAGGGTGTTACCAATCGTCTCATATCACGTGGATGTAAGTACCCACCTAATCTTTCTCTATGTGTATTATTATTTGGTAATGGAGTGAAGGCAGTTTGTGTTTCACGTTGTGGTGGATGATGTCGCGTTTCGGGGTATTGCAAATGTAATTGTTTAGTTCGTTGTTGACGTTGTCCGCCATGATGCTGCTGCTGCTGCTGTTGTTGTGTAGAATGATTTTGATGATCTTCATTACTAATATTATTGTGACTCTCAGTATTGGAAACAACTGGAGTAGGAAGTGAGTTTGTTTGATCGCTATTACCACTTAATGGGGTTGCATGTGAAGATGTAAGAGACGGTAAATGTGGAGGTATAGTCGTCGATAGTCCGTGCGGTGTAGTTGGAGGATATGGCGAAGATGGTGTTGTTGGATTAGGACTACTTCCACTTTCATTTGTGTTATTGTAATTATATGTATCGACCGATCCACCTATGTTACTATCTACCTCTTCTTTTATCACATCAATTCTTGATGTTGTATGATTATCAGTACTACTACTTGCATTATTATTTTGTACATTATTACTACTATGATACTGCTGCTGCTGTAACTTTCGCTTGCTACCATGATCATGTTTATTAGCCTCTCGACATGCCTCTGTAATAGTTCGTACTACATAATTGTAGAGTGCTCGTAAGGTCATGGTGGAATACTCCGTAGTGCCATCATCTCGAAGTTCAAAGACAACAATCTTATGTAATCGTTCTCCATGTAGCCCTACAACAGCTGTTGAGTCTCTCCGGGGCTTATTAGATGTTGAACTATAGCTAAGTGTGGTCCCTCTATCTAGTACCATGATGTATAATTGACGAATATATATTTGATATCAATCAATATATAGAGCACCGAATAAGACACAGAATTTTGAGTTTATCTCTACTCTGTTCTATCTTTCAATTTTGATATGCAAAAAGACCGTATGATATGTTAAGAATACTACCAAATGATCAAGGACATTAATAGCTGATACTTTCTATATAATTTACAGTTAATTGCTGCAGATCTCGCCCTCAATATATTGCAAAGACTGCCGTAGATCCTCTTAACAACTATCACTCACACGTCACAATCAACCACCAATTGAAAATAACAAGTTGCAGCTACCAAACATCGCTTGACGGCGTATATGGTTTGAGCAGTAGAATAGTACACCACTTATATTACTTATCTTGGTGAGTAGGAGGAATAGAATATATGCTATAAAGTCAGACAGCGAGTAAAAATTTTAGAGAGTTGATTAGATAATGATGATGGCAATTTGCAATCGGCAATCGGCACGTAGTATATATATATAACTCGTACCCTCTAAAGCGCTCTAATAAATTGATGCGAGGAGGAGGCGAGGCTCTATAGTTAGTCGAGGCGTCCATATAGTATCACAGTATCAATAGTAAAAAAGATGAGCACATCCGATGATACTGACAAAATTATTGTTAGTTGGTTCCTTGATAATGCATGTACCTCCAATTCAGAGCTTGCAATAATATCAGACGTATGTAAAAACTGGAGAGATATAACTGTCAATCATATTGCTACCGAGGCTGTCAAGCTAGCTACCGCTGAGAGTGAAGACATATCAAATGAGGTCGGTAACATATCATTAGCCAAGCCATCATGTACACATCAACTTATAATTACGGATATGGCAAGAGAGTTAGTAACAAAACATCAAAATGATAATAATGATAAGAGGAAAATCAATACCGACGGCAACTTTTGTCTTGCTTGGTTTGCTCCATCAGGTATTCAAACAGTCCCTGTCCCTCTGAATAATGATGAAGACAGTACATCAAGTGAAGAAGAAGAAAGTGATAGTAATGGTATAAGTATCAATGCCAATAGTAGTATGAAGGTAACATGTTGTTCAGAATGGAGGGGATATCGTAATGCCGATAAGGTATTAGAACCTTTTTGTTACTCTGACGAATTTATCAAGGAGGTGTTTGATATGTCACTGCAATTGGCAAACAAAGACAAAGGAGATGCTTCTAATGATGTAACAGCAAAATTATTTGGCAGTAGTACAGCAAAGTTATCAAGTCACAACTATACACCAACATATGCAGTTCGAGGGGCTACCTTAGCTCGTCCAGAAGGGTACTGTCTTTGTTTAGATGATGATTACATTGAGCATGTCAATTCCTCATCCAACTTTACAAAGCCATCACATTCCAAATATCATAATGTACCATGTCGTATAGATAATTGGATGAATGACTACGGATTATCATTGAAAACTAATAATGAACTAACACCGAGTCAACGTAAGAAGAAACAAAACAATTTAGCACAGGCTCTCTTACCACGAATTGTTTTAAGTACAAGGAGAAAGTATCCTCTATTACATCGATTTGCTGAAACTGATGCATGTGAAAACGAGTCTGAACAACATTCATTACCATTTGAGAGAAGACAACGTGCAGTACAATTCTTAAATGTAGACCGAAGTCAGGCGATTAAGTTAATCACGCCCAAGTTTGATTGTGGTGCCACGAGTGCGCCTATAACCATGTTTCTTATTGGTATCACAACCGAGGATGGATGCTTCGTCTCTTCCAGAGACTCAAGATTTGAACTTGGACATTTATACCCTCTATCTTCTCGTGATATGCAATTTGATATGAGTCCGATATGTATAGCCACTGGGAAAGTAGGAGATATCAATGGTGTGAATGATTGTGAAGTGGTACATCGTAGTGGTTATCGTGGTCATCGTTCTCATGAACATGAAACATCTTCTGATACCGGCAGCACTGATGACTCTGATGAAAGACCAGTACACTGTCTTTGTGATTTTGATTCCGGTGATCCATTCAATCCAAAGAATGTGAGCGTTGACGATCCAAGCGAAGATTGTATTAACCACGGCGCAACAGGTCCGGGTTTGTGGCACTGCTACACTGCTGTATTTGACGGGAAGGACTCGATAATACGCATTGATGGATGCACTGAACCAAAGAGGACAAGACAAAGCTACTATGGATCAGCTGCCATGGGAGATGACGACGAAGATAGCGACGACGCTGATAACCCATCCAATGCGAGTAGATTTGTAGGCTCGGGAATATTAGATGGCTTATCGATAGGGTCGGATCATCAATTTGACATGTCCCTCTGTTATGGTGAAATTGAAGGGGAGTCAGGTCAAGGATCTATTGCAGAATTGGCAGTCTTCAAAGGTCGAATGCCTGACTGTGATATTGAAGTGCTCGAGAAGTATCTCATGAAGAAACATGGTCTCTTATCTGTTCAAGAGAAGAAGGATTATATTGCCAAGGAAAATAGTAACCGTATGAAACCGCTTGATATTGAAGCATGTCATTTACAGGAAGATGAATGGAAACGTCACGCACATGCCTTGATTGAACAGCGGCGACCGTGGAAGCTTGATGGATTAAATGTTCCATTGAGAGTTGCCGCCAACCACCATTCAGTCGCCTGGCGAAGAACAAATGATATTACAGGACAACGAATGAGAATCACTCGTATTGGAGCTAAGAATAGCAACGGATCAAGTGATTGGTAGAGAGGGGATAGATAGAGAAGAGTGAATTACATGAGATTCAAGGGGGATAATGACAATAATTTGGCATATGTCGTAGAAATAAAGAAGAGGGGATAATATAAATTATTGCAATGAATTAGGAAGTTGATACATATGTTCATTAGCTAGATTTGCTAGCTAAGCTCCACCTACTTTCATATTGGTAGTGACATAATCTAGACATCGATCTCGTAGCATTAGTCACACTGAGAAGTCGGAAATTCCAGAGTCTCTAAAAAATCTGTTTTGCGTCATGAAATTGCAATCATGATCCCAGTTTGGTGTACTATCTAAAGTGAATAGCCGCTTGCCACTTGCTCAGGTTGGGAAGAGGAAGAACATAATATCTTTTAATTCGAATTAATTAATATTTTACCTGCTAAAAAAATAATACACAAGATATGCTCATAATATCATTATCAAGAAAGTTGTAGTGCAACAACAACAATAGAACAACAGAACAAATTATGGGTCGGTCTTCTCTTCCAACAAATCCATTTAGATGGAAGAAGAAGCTACTCCGGAAAGGCAGTGACCAATCTACAATAGAGGACGACCAAACAAGAAAGGTCTCTATGGATCAAACAATTTTTTCATCCAACTCATCATTACATGAATTTTCTCGGTCATGTGATATCACCAACAGTTCTCGAACAGTTGGTGAGGATTTGCCAAACAATTTTGCTGCTAATGCTAGTTGGACCACCGCTACAGCTATCCCAACTCAAATACAAGAACATCATAAGTCATACTCCGAACCGTCATTTACTTCATATGAAGTGAACAATTTCAACAATGTACCACTACCAAGGTCATATGATCAACAAGAACAGTTGCCACTTCATCATATAGCTGTAGGCATGCCCATATCACTATCACCACAACAATGGTATATACCTTGCTCAACTTCACAGAGGCCACAAGTATCTGCTGTACCACCAAGATCTCCTCAACAACAGTCATCATCTTCTTCCAAGCCTAACATTATGGATCCAGCCCTCGAAGCCCGACTAGACGCTATCAAGATCCAAGAGCAACTGCTTGGAGAGAACCATCCTGATGTGATCTTTGCATTGTCAAGTCTAGCAAAGTTGTATCAGAAGCGTGGGTATCATGTTGATGCAGCTTCACTTCTCAAGGAGTCTAAAATGAGAAGCAGTAGATCTCATTCTGCACCACAACTTTACCCTCAGGAGAAGGCTAATGTTCCAACTGAAATTGAATTTTCTCATCCGAGTTAGGTGCTGAGATGCACCAAGTGTGTTTTTTGTCCTCAGTGCCCTGTAAATGTATGTATATTATTGGAGGAGGGTTTCCCCGTCTCCTCATTGTAAAGAGAAGTTTTGATATGTAAAATGTTCAAATTATGTATAGATAGGTCGATGTTTAGGTAGAGTCTAATAGAGTTCATATAGTATATATTATTTCGTTTGAGTACTTGTGATAACCTATTTCATAGACTAACTAGGCTCACTAGGTTTTGAAAGTCTTCACAATATATGAGCAGTCTCTTCATTTGACTGGGGATAGAGTTCAGTCTTAGGCATCGAATTATGCTATACAGTCTTCGGCTTGAGCTTATTCTCATCAGATTTGCTCTTCTTACTGCTACTTTGAGAACTATCCCGTAGAGCAGCTCTGTATCTTTGTATTGCAACATTACCTCTAGATAACGGAAAGAGAACCTCTGCAAAGTTTGATATGATTCCTTTGCTGTTATTTGCATAGAAAGAAGAGAATGAGATGCTTATGCATAGTCATTTACAATATATATGAACTACTATAAAACACTTACTCATACATGTTCTTTGGCATTTCTCCTGGATCAATGGTATCGTCATCTTCTAACACTCCAGTTTTTTGCGACTTGTCTGTTATTAATCCAGTGCAACCAACATCGCCATCAGGAACTTGCCTTGCTAATGATGCTCTTATATCACTCTTTGTTGAAATCTTTTTCGCCTTCAATGCTTCTTGAAACTTTTGACGCTCCTTCTTGTGCCATTTCTTTACACTTCGCCATTTAAAGAACTCATTGGTTGTCATGTTACGGGCTGTAATGTACAAATGAAATCCCAAGAAGATGCCCAACATTAATGACATCACGGACATAAGCAACAGCACTCCACTTATTTGAAAGTATCTCATGAAAAAGTAATGAAAGACAATGATATAATCAGCTTGGACCTCAGCACCCGTTATGGCATTGAAAAACGTTGCATTGAGTAAGTTCTTATCTAATACCTCTCCATACAATACTGATGCCAAGGCCCATGTGCCGTAGACGCACATTCCTACATGTATTATGAGAAAGAGTAGAAACCATCTATAGTTGCATTCTCCGACGGCTTGGTTCAACCATCCACAAAAGTGATCAAACCGAGGGACATGTCTCTTTGAGAATCGATCATACTTTGAGCGAGCAAGCTTGCGTATTTTTAGTGTGGGACATATTTTGTTGTGGTATAATATTTCGTCATATTCGTAATGATCGAAGAATGGTATTGATCTTTCTGTAATATATCCAGGACTTTTGTTACATGCAAAATGCCAACTTCCCATGCATAACATGAATACTATGTAACCAATGTATTGATGATAGGATTTGATATAATTTGATCTTTCAATTTCTGGATATCCGTAATTGAAGACTGCAAATAGAGATGGTGTTGATATCTATCAGAAATAAGATGGTAACATACATGAAATACTAATAGATATATACACGCTTACCAATAGACCATGAACCCAATACAACGAAAAGATATATCAATTGAAAACCATGCTCAGATAGAGAAGATAACTTTCGTTTCCACTTTTCCGGTATTATTTGAAATAAAGTAGATGGCAATTGAACCATACAAAAATTGGCTATACTTGAGGTCTCAGGATCTCCCAATATACACGCATAGATTGCAAATCCAAATACTGAAGTAAAGAGAAAGAGTTGCGCTACCAAGCCAATCATTTTTGTGTTTATGTATTTGTGAAGTTTTGAGTTTAACTAGATTCTTCTCGTGTTAATGCAATTGTAAAGATTCAAATATAAACCATTCCAGCGGTTGAAATAAACCAATTATATGAAGAAGTATCAGAATTCAGAATTGAGTCAAATCGAAAATGAGTACTTGACAAAAGCTCGTTTTGGCGAGTGACCCGTCAGCTTGAAAAGATCCTTGCTAAAATCTTCAACATTTTCATATTGATTTGTTGATACATCTACTTACCACACAATCTCTTCCAACAACATCAAGATGAGTAGCAAGTCTGGTCCATCGAATCTCAAGCTGGTGAGTTGTATATGGTATTGCAGCGCCGCTGCTATCTTTAAATGGCCGCCGATGTATTTTTTTGACATATCATATCTTGTGTTGAGAAAATATCTTATGAACCTATATCTCATATAAAATTACATACATCATAGGTTGGCTTGGTATTTGCCTGGTATGCAGGTAATACCCTCTACAATATTTACAACAAAAAGGCATGTAATATGATACATGCGCATTGGTTTGTATCCTGTGCTCAACTTGTTGTTGGTATCGTCTGGAGTTTGGTGATGTGGGGTACTGGTATGCGTAAAACACCTAATCTAACTGCCGAAGATATCTCAAAGTGTATCCCAATTGGATTGATGGCTTGCATTTCACATGCTGGATCTGTCTTGGCGGTGAGTTTATAGTATATTTCATCCCATTTTTTACTTGCAATAGATGTCTCAACAAATCATATCATACAAACATAATAGATGGGAGTTGGAGCTGTTAGTTTCGCTCAAATTGTCAAAGCATGTGAACCAGTATTTGCAGCCGTTGTTGGTATTCTCGTATCACCCATGGATATCAAACCCACTCTTGCCTATGCCATGCTCATTCCTATCGTTGGTGGTGTTGGAATTGCCTGTATTAAGGAAGGAAAGGGAGTTGACATTAACTACACTGCATTCATGTGGGCATCACTTGCCAATATGGCCGCTGCACTGAAGGGAAAGTTGGGTGGAAGTGTAACAAAGTCATTGAAGGCAGACAAATCAAAGAATATGGACAGTGCCAATGTATACGCCGTTATGAATATTATCTCCTTCTTATTTACTGTGCCAATGGTTGTTATTGCCGAGTCTTCAACTCTTCAGGATGAATGGGATAAGGCTACTGCTGAACACGGTGCACAGGCTCTTATTACCAACATTGCGCTTAGTGGATTCTTCTTCTACATTTACAATGAGTTTGCCTTTGCCTTTACTGCCAGTGTTGGTGCAGTAACAAGTAGTGTTCTCAACACAGCAAAGCGTGTGATCATTATCGTTGTTTCTTCCATCATCTTTGTTGAACCCATGGAACAAAACACTGTTGTTGGATCTGCCATTGCCATTTCTGGTACTTTTGCTTACTCACTTGCCAGTAAGAAGGGTGCCGCTGCTCCAAAGAAGAAGGCGGCATAAATTGCAGGTATAAGTGAGCGAATAAAAGGGGGAAGTAACAGAGAAGCGTCCAATATACGTGTGTCTAAAGTTTATACATGAATGGGGATAAGTAGGGTGTTGATCAAGAACATATAAGTAGCCAAAACCTAAGATTAAAGTAAGTGATATTTTATCATCGTTTCCCTCGCCTATCATCTTGATTACTGGTTTGTTTGTTTTGGGTTGAATACTGACATACTAAGGAGAACTACGCCTTCAACTTCTCTGATGGTGGCAATACTTCTAATTTCAATCCACCCATAATCTTTCTGAGAAGTACCTCTGTTTCCATTACTACCTTCTTTGTTTGTTCTAAATAGTCATCAGTAGTGTCCTTACTACCATTCGGATTCGCTTCTCCCCAGGATGATGTATATGCAAGCAATGAAGTTTGATCTGCCTTATCCCGATATTGTTCAACTAGATCCACATAATCAGCCTCATCCATAACTCCGAGATCATCAACCAGTGGTGCAGCTTTCAACATAAGACTATCAGCTTTGAACAATGGATCATTTGTAGATTTATAACCCAAGTAATCTTGTACAACTAAGGGTGTCTTATCACAAAATCCACCGCCACCTCCTTCAGTTCTGACCACCTGCATTGATTCTGTTTTTGACATTGCTTTATTATTGCATGACTCTGTTAGTGTATCCCAGTTCTTTAATAGATATTGAATTCTAGAATGTCCAATAGATAACCTTTTAAGATCTGCTTGCGATGGAACTACTGCAAGAGACACACCAGGAAAACCTGTAATGAGTGCCAAACCAATACCATTGGTTGCTAGTTGTATCATATTCCGTCTACTCATACCACTTGCTTCATTATTATTTTGCATCTGAGTGCAAGTTGTCATTGTATTTCTTGTCAGTGGCCGAGATACAGTATACTGAAACGAATTGCATGTAGCTATGCAATATAGAAATAGGACCGCAATAGCTCGCTGGATATCAATCATGGTTGGTACTACTTATACTAACGATAACAATCTCTTCTTCCCTAAATAAGTGATATGTAACTGCTGACGCCATTTCCTCACACTCTCATAAAAGGGGGGTATCCTTCCTGGTATCCTAATTGCTCTCTCCTCTCATGTGTGTGTTGTTTGCTCCGTCATGAATAGAAAGGATGTGCATAGGGAATATAATCAACTAAAAGACAAAAAAAAAGTGCACTTCTCTTATTTACACTTAACATTAACATAATTCTATGTGCTTGAAATAATCACAGAAGTCTCAAAGGCCTTCATGTATGTCCATAAATCTACTCTACCCTATTACAGAAGCAATGTTACTGGATTCTCCACATGATTCTTGAATGCCGATAGCCATTGAGCACCAACAGCACCATCTACCACACGATGATCGCAACTTAATGTAGCCGTCATCATTACACTTTCCTTGTAAATTTCCTCACTCTCGGCATCATCATTAGGAACAATTCGATTTTCAATCACCCCCAAAGCTAGAGCACATGCCTGCGGTTCACGAATGATGGGAGCACAACTCTTAACTCCAAACATACCCAAATTGACCATTGTAAAGGTACCCACATCACCAAATCCGGGTACACTTGTGGGATCACTACCCTCTCCGTCAACAACCGAGGTTGCAGTTGCTACATCATCTGCCACGGCCTTTAATCCCTTCCGTCCAACGTCACGAATAACTGGTGCATATAAACTTGATCCATTCCCAACAACAACATTAATATCTACCGAATCATAAACACGAACAAAGCTATCCATCCATGATGCATTGGCAGCTGGAACTGTCTTCATTGCCGCGGCGGCTGCCTTCATTAATAAATCATTCACTGTAATACCACCAGAATTATCTTCATCATCTAATTTCATTGTGGAGTTTAGATTTGTGCGTAAATCCATTAAAGAATCCAATGTTAAATCAATTGTGAGATAATAATGTGGAACATTTTGTTTTGAGGTATGTAATCGGGATGCCAATTCTAATGCCGATGCGGGAAGTGAATAGTCTGTAAATCCTGCCCCAACAACTGGTTCTGGAAGAGGTGCAGCAGCTGCCGGTGTTGCAACAGCAGCTTGGGTGGTTGATGCAGCTGTGGTTGATACTGACTCGGTAGTAATGGCTGGTGCACTAGATGGATCATAATTCAATACATCCTCGGCAATAATTCTCCCGCCAGGTCCAGTACCAACAATTCGTAGTGCTGAAATTTCTCCATATCCCTTTTCCTTGGCAAGTGTATGTGCTCTAGGTGATGCAAAGACACGTTCCCCACTAGAAGCTAATAATGGCGTTGGAGGTGGTGGTGAAGGAGTGGTAATTGTATCTGCTACCGGAACTTCAATTTGTGTAGGAGTTGGCTCTTCAACAATAACAGCAGGCTCAGCTGCAGCAGCACTACTACTTTCAACAACAAAATCTTTAAATGCAGCAACATCCCCCTCCTCCTCAACTGTTACCATAATAGGTGTACCGCATGGAATATCATCCGATCCAGCTTGTGCAATAATCTTGGCAATAATTCCATCATCTTGGGCCTCAAAGTCTATCGTTGCCTTGTCTGTTTCAATAGAACAGATACTATCACCTGCGGCATATGCTGATCCTTCGTCGACATTCCATGCTGAGATTGTACCAGATTCCATTGTTGGTGATAATGATGGCATTCCAACTACTTCGTGTGGTGGATAACTTGATAACCATCGTATATTATGACTATTTATTGGTGTATATGATGATGATGATGGTATATTATATCTACTACTTCTACTGCACAATTGAGACGGTCTTCTCGCCGCTCTCACGAGGAGGCTTCTTGCTATTGCCGTCGCCATCTTGACCTTAATAACAGCCACTACACAAACCCATACAAACCACAAAAAGTGAGAGTTGAAAGTTAAGAAGTTTCGATTGAAAGAAGAAACTTCAATGATTTTAATAGGAGGTCATTCTATGCTTATTTTTAGTAGTATATGTAAGAATAAGGTACTTTTGATACTATCAACTACTTGATCCGACGTATAAAAATAGAATATATCCTAGAATACTAATAATTAGAGAGGCCCCTCTGTCACTCAACACAATTATGCTGCATCATGCCTCTACCTAGGTTACGATATGTAAGACCACGACGCCTACTAATCATCTAAGCTAGAGGGTATTGCTAGACAGTAGTAATAATAAGAGTTCATTCGTTCATTACAATTTATAAGATACACTCTTTTACTGCAATAAAAATCTAGATGAAAAGTTGTTTGAGTTCTGATAGGAGTACATACATGTGATTCAGATGAGGAGCAATAATACCCCAAATAGGTACCAATCAGGTACACATTATACAAGGCGACATATAGATGACGACGATCTTCTACATCATCATAGAAGATCCACATCATCAAGAAGAAATACATATACAGAAACATCAGTTGTTACTGCTACTGCAATACCTGTAGAACAACATCGTCATACGTATGATGGTAGTGGTAGTGGTAGTACCTACAATGATACTAGCAGTGAATGGGAACAGTATGATAGCAAGAGATGGGAAGACAACAACGATAACAATCATCAACATCCTCCCCAACATGCAGCACAACATAATATACAACAGGAAGATAATAATAATCGACATAGTTTGATGGAACAACGTCCACTGACTGACTTACATGGACCTATGGGAACGAGAGGTGGTAATTCTAGGCCAATGAGTCAAGAACAATACAACAAGTTATTAAATGAAGGGTATAGTACAGGACTAGCCAATGCATTAAGTGAGAACCAATCTCGATATGATTTCAGGTTTTGGGTGGTTGACAACAGTGGATCTATGCAGATAGGAGACGGACATCGACTTGTAAAGAAGGATGGAGAGAAACAAAAGGCAATTCCATGTACTAGATGGGAAGAGATAAAGGAAACGGTCAAGTATCATGCTAATATGGCAGCGGTGTTAGACTGTCCAACTATCTTTCAGCTACTCAATAATCCTGGATTAAAGACAATTCCTCAACGATTTAGTGTATGCGAACACGGGTCTGTTTATGCACAGCAAGAGGTATCGCAAGCAATGGAGATAATGAGAAAGATCTCGCCAACCGGAGTCACCCCGCTCACACAACATATATGGGATATTGAAGAGCAAATATCAGGAATGGCAAGAGAACTAAGAGAAACTGGGAAGATTGTTGCAATTATCTTAGCAACTGATGGTATGCCTACAGATGAATTAGGCTATGGAGGAGAGCAAGTTACGAATGACTTTATACGAGCATTAAGATCGCTGGAAGGACTTCCTATTTGGACAGTTATAAGGTTATGCACTGATGAAGATGAAGTCAAAGAATTCTACAACAATCTTGATACTCAACTTGAAATAAGTCTCGAAGTGCTTGATGATTACAAAGGAGAGGCAAGAGAAGTTTACAGACAGAATCCTTGGATCACATATGCACTACCTCTCCACAGATGTAGAGAGTTGGGATATCATGATCGTTTGTTTGATTTGATAGATGAACGGCCTCTTACAATGGGTGAGGCTAGACTGTTTTGTTGCTTCATTCTAGGAGTAACTGAGAATGAGTTGCCGGATCCTGCAGTTGATAGTTCAGCATTTATAAGCAAAGTTAAAGCTCACCTAGCAAAGGAAGCACTTCAATGGAATCCAATAAAGAAGAAGATGACACCATGGATATTAGTAAAGGACTTGAAGAAGTCATTTTCCGATCCACTGTCTGTTAGAATTTTACACAAGTTTAGTAGCGGCCGACGATAAGATTTGTATTGCATTGATAAATATGAAATTGATATTCATATATTGAGGGAAATAAGAAGGAATTGAAAGCTAAAATAAGATAGTGTATCTCATGACTTAATCTCATCAAACTACTTGTTCATCATACATGTATTACGCTTACAACTATTCACCCTCCTCATCAAACGCTACAGATTCTTCTGCTACAGATGATTCAGTAATCATCTTTCTAGCCTCTGCCTTGGCAGCGGCATCTCCCAGAGCTCTCGGTTTCTCCTTGTACTCATATCCATATGGTAGCCCCAGTAATGGCGTAACAGATTGCGGCAGTGGAACACCTTCTGTAATCGAATATGAAATTATACTCAACAGCATATCCAGTGCAACTTGTGGTGGTAACTTGGATACAAACGTCAAACCAAAGAGTAGACGTGCCGACCAAGTTTCGTGGCTCTCATTGTTTGGCAGTCCTGGCCAGCCCGCTAGGAAACCTCCCCACATTGTTAATGGTAGTTTGAAGAAACCACTAAAGAATCCTCGTAATCCTTCAACATTTTGTTTCATTAAATACTCTCCACCAAATACTGCAAAGTTTCGCTGTGCTATATTGCTTGGTGACCAAATAGCATCATATGCACGAGCAGCTGCCCTATCTGGATTCCAATCTTCCCCGGCATTTAATTCCTCACGAATTGCTTTGGCTACATTCCCCGCCCCCATCATTGCTCTGCAGATGTGATATCCAGTACTTGGATGAACCATAGCCGCTGCTCCTCCAAACCCAACAACTCGTTGATCTTTTGCAGGTAGTGATCCACCCATGGGAATATAACAAAACTCTTCCTCTTCTATACTCTCAACCTTAATACCCAAATGCTCTAAGCGTGTCATACACCGCTCCTTACATTCTTGAAATGATATAGCAGGTCGTGCCACTAATGATGTTTCCTCAAAGAATACACGATTACCCTCAAGTGGCATAACATACATGAAGGTTGGATCCTTCTCGGCCTTACTCAATTCATTCGATTCTGTATCAAAATGATCTGTTCGATAATCAAATAATGTCATGGCCTCTTTATAGTATGGTCCACAATATTCCTTATCTGGTATAGAACTTTCATCTATCGTTGCAAACATACCATAGGCAATTTGAAATCCGGGTGGGATGGACTTACATCGATCATCCTTCAATACTATACGTGTTTCATGGCCTGTACAATCAACGATGAGCTTGGCACGGACTTGTGTTATATCCTTCCCATCTTTTGATTGTAATATAGCAGTAGAACCAGATTCATCATGTACAATTGATCCACTCGGTGAATATATATTCAGTGATGTTGCTTTTGCAATATGATTGGCACGTATTACTCGATATTTGGCAGTACCCTCTCCATCATTAATTTCATTATTAGGACTTAGTGTTCTTCGTAATGCATTCCTATCAACACGACAATATGGTCTATCTAATCGTACACGATTATCCACCGGTATATCAAATGATCCACCAAAGTAACAATCTGTTACCTTCCATAATCTATCAATACATTCTGATCCAATTGGCTGATTGTATGATGCATATAAATCTCGTATGGATTGCCATTCATCTTGCCATACACCATAATTTGGTATCCATGGACGATCAAAGTTCGAATCTGCTAGTAATATATCATATGGTGAATCATTGCTGTTGTTTGAATCTGATGAAGAAGCAATTAAGGTTGCAATAGCCCGAGCTGCTGGGCCACTTCCAAGTACCAAGACATCGCATTCATCTTGAGCTGTGGGAGCTGGTGCTACATTTCCAGTACTTGCATATAGAGATGTAAGTAATCGTCTTCTTGTAATAGTTGATGGTGATATTGTCCTTGATTGGTGGCGACATTGACAAGATTTTGCAGATGTTGAAGTTGAATGATGCACTGACAATGGTGTGATACGCAGGTTCTGTGTAGGTGAGCTAAACGCTACTGAATATGGGCATATTGAAACAATCACTGCCGCCACTATTAAATATATTATGCTAGCCATCATTTGAGATTATACGCCTCAATGTATATGAAAACATATATAATAATGATTTGATGAAGATTGCCATTCGTCAGTACCACAGTAGGGTATATCGAAAGTACTTAGATAGGTTTAGGGTTAGGAAAACCTAAATGAAAATGTTAGACAACATCTGACAACATAACAAATATTGTAAGCAAAAGCAGTCGATAGGAAGAAGAATATCGCCACGCCGCTGCATCTCCTCAACCACCTCTCTATCGATTCGGGTATTGTTAGAGGAGATTGAGTGCAGGGGATTGTGTGATAGTAGTTGATAGTAGTGAAGCGACTCCAACAGAGTCATTACAAATACAACCTAAAAACATGAAAAATAATATGATGCACCTTATATTGCTACTTATTATATACATTGATATATCAATGGCATGGTTAATAACGCCATCTCTTAACAATAATGGTATATTATCATCGCATACTTCCTTAAATCTTGCAGTACAAGATAAGATATCAGGATTAGGTAAAGGTCTGGGTTTGCAGTGGGATGAAGATAGTTCAGAGAAAATAAAAAGCAGTGAGAATAATATCAATGGAAATAATATCAATGATAGAGGAGAAAAGCAAGGCATACCATTCATAATACAAAAGATTGGTAGAGGTACAAAAAGCGAGATAGAAGAGATAACCGACATGTGTATAGATGTATTTTTTAATGAAGAAAAGAAGACAGATACAAACAATGGTGAAGTTAGTAGTAATAAAAAGAAGAGAGTAAAACCATGGAAAGCTTTACAATTAGCTTATTTGGGCAATATGCAAAGGGGAGATATATTGGCAAGGAATGCTTTCAAACCAGAACAAAAAGTAGATTTAATAGTTGCTAGACGGGTATATCCAGTAGATACAGCCCGAATTGTAGATCTTATTGATGACAATAATAGACAAACATCTTCCAACATAATCAGTGACAAGAGCCAAATATACAATATAGATCAATCCAAAAAGATAATGTATGTAACCGGTGAGGTAATAGGGTATGTTGAGGTAATGGAGAAGCAATTTGGATTAGGTGGTAACTTTAATAATGAAAAGCCAAAGCCGATTATAAACAACAGGAAGAAGAAGAAGAAACAGTCTGGCGAGAAACCTCGGCCGTATTTAGGTAACCTGTCAGTTGTAGATTATGCTAGAAAGAGTGGAGTAGGATCTAGACTTGTTCAGACATGCGAAGAAGTAGTAATGAATTGGAATAGAGGACATACGGAAATAGTATTACAAGTCGAAGATGATAATAAATCTGCCATACAGTTTTATAAACGGAGAGGATACGAATTCGTTTATGCCGATCCAACTTGCCGACGGTTCGACACATCTGGTTTTATATTAAAAGAGACTCGAGTGACGAAGTATGCAATGTTGAAAAGACTCCCTGTTGCCAATCGGAGTAAGGATGAGGAAGCAAATGATATCGGGCAGAAGCTTAAGGGCTTTTTCTTTGCTCAATAATAAAACTAACATTTGTTATATTACTAGTTTATGTACCATTATCTATGAAACCTATATCAATAAGTGCATCCAATCTATCCTTCTTTAGTGAGGACTTTCGTATCCTTGCCTTTTGATGTTGACACCAATTGTATAACGAAGCGTTACCACTCCGGTCGACACGAAGCGTTCCCGTCTTTTCTTTATACTCTTTTAGCTCGTTCAATCTCATTTGCCATCGTTCATCTGCTGCCGATAATATCTTCTTCCCAAAGTCAAACTCAAAGCCAATACTCTCGAGAAGTTGTATCCGGGAGGGTGTCATTCCAGACTGTTTTCCTTTCATGTATGAATTGTAGTTGTTCCTTTGATTGAAGACCCATAACCCAAGTTCGCCATAAGACATTGGCACATTTGTATGATTGTGTTCTTCTTTGTAATGCAATAGTTCGCGATATGTCTCATCCCATTGGTAGGCATAAACATCCCAAATAAATCCAAGCTTATTCAGTTTGTCAATCTTATCTTGGGAAAGCAATCCTCCGTCCTCAAATGATTCATCATCATTATCTTTCATGATATGTCGTTGACTACGAACCCATGAGCCTAGTGGACCATAACTCTTTGGTACCACACAGTGTCCATACTCTGCTTTATACTCTTCTAGTTCTTTATATCGTTCTTCCCAAGTTGCACGACGATTAACCACTGACCTCATACGAGGAAGTTCATCAAACATGCTCTTGGAAAACCCAACATCTTCTAAAGCACTTCGTCGATTTTCAGGCAATATCCCTGACGTTTCAGCTCCTGAAACAACTGCATCTAAATACTTGAGATACAACTGCCAATGAGCCATTCATGAACCTCGGATCTATATTATCATTAAGCATTTTGAATATCCTCAGTTCTCCTATCTTTTGCTCAAACTGTTTCTCTCGTACATCCCAGACGAAACCGATAGTATCCAATTTCTTAACTCTTTCCTCTGTCAATATAGTTTTACATGAATCATCATCATCTGTCGTGCAAGTATTGTCATTCATTGCAACATATTTCTTATATTGGATACGCTGTTTCTCTGTCCATGCACCTAAGCTCGAATATCTCGGCACTACACAGTGACCATTTATCTTTCTAAACTCACATAGTTCATTATATCTTGTATTCCATGTATAGCCCTGAACATCCCAAATAAAATTTATATCATCTAGTAACTTAATTCGTTGAGCGGTCATTGATGAAGACTTATTACCTTTAATATACTTTGCATACTCCACTCTTTGAGTATTCGTCCATGTGCCCAAAGGCTTGGTTGATTGGGGAACATTGCAATGTCCATTGATATCTTTATAGTTGCATAACAGATGATAACTTTCTTCCCAACTTCTTCTACGCTTTTTTGGTGATGTGATATTCATATTGCCATCATTTTGCGTTTGTGTAGAAGATGCATATAAATGAGTATGTGTTGCAAATCGATTCGACCTGCCGACGACTGTATTACAGTTCACAAAAGCATCACATTGATGATAATGATATGAAATACCTGCCGCCATTATTAAGAATATCCAAACCACAAACATATCGAACTCCCAAATCACCAAACCTATGTGTAGGTTTGGTGATGGCTTTCGAAACTAAACAAATAGCAAAATACTAGGCGGACCCGTCATCAGCCGTCATCATCACCAAATGAATGAGCGTGACGACAAACTGATCTTATGACAATACTGACGGTATACCTACGAATGTACTTAATTGCTGCCACAGATCGATTGCAAAGACATGCAAAGGTTGTGTGATCGTTGTTAGATAGGTCGGTATTGCCCAAACGTAAGTGTCACTTGACCACTACCATGGAAAATATGAGGAATAAAAACTCAATCCTTCAATGCATTGTAGTTGTACAACCTTTACCCTTACACAGTGTTAGGATTTTGCTATTTGCTGCCATTATACTATGGACTAGAAGACCTACTTACTGCGTACCGCACGGCGGTTGTGAGTTTATTCTCAAGCCACATCATTCATCATTTTGTGACGAGCAAAAGATAGGGGGGAGAGCAACCTATCATATTCTTTAAGTGGAGTTGCTCAAATATACTAATAATAGTGTGTGGACAATCTATTATTCATTCTGAATTGTAGTTATTATGTTGGTCAAAAGATATTGCCATCTCCCTATAAAACTTTTCGCATTGAGTATAATATTTGTTGCAATAAATCAAATCAATGTTTGTACAGCAAGTATTACTGCGTTCCAACAACAACCATCATTAGCGTTGACAATAACAACAAATGGAAGGAAATCTTCAAAGTTTATACGGCATAGTAGTGCATATGGTAGTATAAGCCAACAACACTATAATAGTGCACAAGATGTGCACAGACAAACTCTATTTGCAACAAACATAGAATCAGATAATGAGCAAACAGAAATAACAAGCAAAGTATCTAAGCGTAGAAGAGTACTAAATCTACTTGGATTGCGCAAACTATCATCTAGCAAAGTTAAAGAGACAAAGGAAGATACTCTTAAAGCAAAAGAACCAACATTTCATGTATCCACAATACAAGAACTAACAGATTACTTCAATGATACAAAGAAGCGATTTCGTAAAAAGAATGATGATATTGACTATCTTTCATTACTAGCTTCACTATCAGTCAAGGGCGATACTCAAATAATTGGTTCGCCGGAACATAAAGATGTGATACATCCAGTTGTACAACTTGTTCATGAAAGGAGACGGCAAATAGAAAAGATCAAGCAATCACAAACACAAGATACAACAAATAGTAACAAACGCAATATACATCGCACAATGCCACCAGATGATGGATATAAAGTGGCATTATCAGTAGAAGGGGGTGGTATGAGAGGATGTGTAACTGCTGGCATGGTAGCTGCAATCCATTACTTGGGTTTAGAAGATACAGTTGATGTTGTTTACGGCAGCAGTGCGGGAACAGTTATTGGGGCATACTTTATCACACGACAATTGCCATGGTTTGGTCCTGAATTGTATTATGATGCATTAACTACAGCGGGGGATAGATTTATCAATACAAAGAGATTTCTAAGAGCGGTGGGCTTGGGATTGTTGGATCCAAGATTGACAAAGGATGTCATCTTTCGACGCAATCATGGCAAACCAGTGCTGGACTTATCATATCTACTAAACACAACAATGCAAGAGAATAAGCCACTTGATTGGGAAACATTTGAAGAAATGCAAAAGGTACAACCACTCAAGGTATTGGCATCTGGTTTAAAGAGCGAACGAGCGTTCATATTAGACATGGAAAAGGGAGCTTTCTCAAACATTGAAGAACTTGCATGCTGTATGAGAGCTAGTTGTCTTCTGCCAGGTGTAGCCGGGCCTGTGATGAATATGAAGTCTGTACAAGATGCAAGTGGCAAGCGACTACAATATGATATGAAACCGAGGAATAATGTAGATGAGGAAGACTATGAGCCAATGGCAGATGCGCTGCTTTTTGAACCATTGCCATATCGATCTGCGGTAAAAGAGGGTGCCACACATGTTATATGTCTAAGATCTCGTCCAGACGGTGTTGATGTTACGGGCAAGACCTCACTCTTTGAAAAGTTGATAATACGAAGATTTCTCATGCGGAAGAATCATCTCCGGAAAGCATACGATTACATGAGGAAGCAATATCATAAAAAGTTGTATGCAGAACAAGTCATTGAGTTGAATGAAGGCGCAAGAGATACTAAGAGACCATACTCAGATACAAGTAAGCCTCATTTACTTGCAGTTGCTGCACCTCCGGGTTCACCGGAAGTAACTAGATTAGAAACAGGGAGGGAGCCGATATTTGAAGGTGTAAGAAGGGGATTTGCCAGATGTTATGATGCCTTAGTAGAGGATCCTAACGAACGTGGAAGAGGAGTTGAGATTGCAAAACAAGTCTTTCCTGATGACATCTTAGACTATGATCCACTCGCTTTTACATCAACAACAGAGAGTGCATATGATGCCTATTTAAAGGTCAAGGAGATGAGTCTAGAAAATGTTTGATAATGAGAGATAGTTAGCACTGATACTCTATTCGACCTTTAGTCTTTACCTATTTCCTCTATAATATATCCATATCATCAAGGCGCCCCTTGATTTCTTTGAGCAAATCTGGCCGCTCGAGAGCTTGGTTTTAATATCTGAAATGAACACATCAAGTTCTCATCAACAGATATCATTCCTCCGGCGTTATCGAACTCGCCACAATAGTTGGGTGCTGAGAACAGGGTGACTAACCGACGGCCTGCAAAGAACTCATACCCGTCCTCGACAACCTGATGTGCCCTAACTAATAAGTCTAAATCATGTTGCTCTAAAAACGTTGCAACAACATCGGCTCCGAATACAAACGATACTCCACGATCATTCTCAGACCAGCCATTCACACCTGTATCCGGATCGCTCCACAGTAAATCACACATCAAACCCACATCTGGTACATCACATGGTCGATGCAAGTCTGCAATTTGTTGTAATCTATCTAATTCTGGGGATAAACCTCCATGCATGCATAATATCTTCTCATCTACTAATGCACTAACCGGTAGGCAGTTGAACACATCACTAAATACTTTCCACAGCCGTATTGAGTATCTCCGTTTGCATTCATCATAGAAACCATATATTCGATTAATACCAGCACTTTCATGATTACCCCGTAATATGAAGAAATTAGATGGGTGCATAATCTTATAACATATGAGTAAGCATACAGTTTCAAGTGACTGTTTCCCTCGATCTACATAATCACCCAAAAATAGGTAGTTACTCTCGGGAGGAAAGCCACCGTATTCAAATAGACGCAGTAGGTCTGTAAATTGTCCATGTACATCACCACATATTTTCAACGGTGCCTCTAATTCAAGTAACATTGGTTGTGCTAGTAATATTGGTCGTACTTTTTGACAAAGAAATTTTATCTCATTCTCTTGCATAGTTGCTAATGTACCGGGAGGAGATCCTCGTAAACTAAGTAATCGATTTGCTATATTCCTTGTTAGTTCTATATCATTCTGCTGTGAAGATGATGCATCAGCTTGTTGCATAGGGCTTTCGTCAGATTGCTGCAAAGCAGTTGCAGAGGTTAGAGTACTAGCCATCGTTGTTGCCGTTGTGGCGCTCTCGTCTGTACTTGTGACATCTGCTGACGGAGCAGCAGGTTCTGAAACATCCATTGGTGTAGACTCTCCATCATCGTCCCCACTGGGAGGTATATTATTATCGTCTGTTGATGTTGACATCGTCTTCCTCTTATGTTGTTGTTTTATTTTGTCTTTGTGTGGTGATCATAGTTTTCACAATGAAAAATGAGAACTCTCTTCTCTCCAAGAGTGCACCTCTCCGTCCCCCCCTGTTACGGAATTGTTAGATTATAATAACGTAGAGGTATTTGCCGACGGGGACTGCTTTGCAGTTGAGATACATTGGCTTTGTTACTACCACATCCGTATTGCAGTAAGATATGTATAAGATGTACACATAAAATTAATATGATAAAAGTCAGTAACTTTATTGAGCTAACTTAACCTCATCTCTAACTTTAAAGTTATGAAGAGAAGTGGAAAGAAACCTGCTTGTTGGTCAACTTTCCATAAACAGCAGCATAGGTATCAGTACGTCCCTCAACATTAGCCTGATCACGTCCATCAAGGTATACCTTCAAGATGCGGCGGCCGTCGACCTTACACCGAGTACGCTTTCCAGTAATCTCAGTAGGGTAAACAATATCCTCCAAGATAGCATCCTGAACAGCAGTTAATGTACGAGAACGGGGACGTAATCCCTTAGTCTTCTGTGATCGGGCATAACTCTTACCAAGGATGTTACGCTGGGCGACAATGATAACATGTCTTCCACTGAACTTCTTCTCAAGTTCACGTACAAGACGTGCCTGAATCTTCTGGAAGGGCTTCTGAAGCTTGTATGGGACGTAGATGATGATTGCCTTACGTCCAGCACCACAGTCAACTTCCTTGGCGGCTGTGATGTATAAATCACGAAGCGATGCCTTTAGTTCAGTGGAGGTCATCTCAAGGTTGAGTAGTTCTTGGGCAACCTGTGCCTCGAACTCATCGGGCTCCTATAAAAGTGATTCCAAAGAAGATATAATCAAAAGAGAGGTTAGATGACATATGAGATAGGGGAAAGACCACCTAAATATAGAGTGAAGGGAAAGGCCAACTTCACTGAGGGGAGAGACCACCTCAATTACACATAAAGCTAGGGGAAAGGCCACCTAGGACGTATATGTGAGTCATCATTTCAATGATTTGATATCATCATATTTTGCAACATGAAGTATTCAACTTCTTAGCTTTTCTGCTGGAGGAGAACTTTATATACGAATATTGTTGGATGATGATGACTCGACATGACTATGTCACTCGATGGCCTCTCTCTGCTCTAGCCTTCCATCGGCAAAAGATACCACTCTCACATCATATGTAACTTACAGAGCCACTAGCCTTCTTGATCTTTTGATTACTCATGGTTAATATATATATAAATAGGAGGCGGTAAGTCCAGCGTATCCGATAGGTGATAATTAATGAAATTATGAGCATTCAAATTGTTGGTTGAGTGAGACCAAGTAACTGATTTGGCGATCGTCAAGGGACTAAATCGCCAAACATTTTTAGAGGGTATCGAATCCACGCCCGATGAAATGAGGTAGTGTGGGGGAATGAGTCGGCATGCAATCAAGCTCTACTATGATGTATATAGTATTCGGTAGTAGAATGATAGGAAATATAATATATGTTAGAAAGTCACAACGTGAGACAACGACGTGAGAATGAAATTATCACTAGACATGAGTCTTGAGCTAGTCATATTATAATATGTCGATGTAAAAATAGTTTAGATATCATTTATATTGGGGCCATATATTTTACGGAGTATTGCAAGATCTTCTCCCGAATTGTGCATCAATGCAAATCATCATACTTCAACTGACAAACGTGGAAAACAATTGTAGTGCGCTGATGGTATCTTTCGGTACAAAAAAAGATATGTTGCAAACAAAACTTTTTCTCAACTGATATTTCAGTTGAGCGTGGATATATCATTTATTATGCATGCCACGTATAAGATGTGCTCATAATTTTCATAATCGATCAACCGATAAGCAGATCTACACATTCACCACGATATAACACGCTACAATATTATATTATCATCCAAGCTAACTAAACACAACTACAACCTATATCAATCGCAACTACATCTACAATTATATGAACCATGCTTATTACTACACCCCCTCGAGTAAAACGTCATCGAGATGCTCATCTCAGCAATCCCTACTCTCCTTGGAATAATCATACTACAGATGATAAGGAGAACAATGTCAATTACAACAGAAGCTATTCACCTTCAACTTCTAGTAGCACCGAAGAAGATGACTCGCTCTCCACAAGATCGAACGGTAGTAGCGATGACAAACAAGCTTTCAATGGGGTTGATGTATCAACCCAAACTCCTATCCCTAAGCAAAACGTTATGATTAAGCAGGAAGAGAGAGAAGACTCCAGTGATGCCGGTAGTTGTGTTAATAATTTTGCGCGTTGTGATGGCACAGATGCGAAACAGGAAGAAGAGAATGACGATGATGATCAATCTACCAGAAGTTTTGACAACAAGCGTCGAACTGACGATGACTTGTCCACAAGATCGAACGGTAATGATACTGTTGATAGTGTCGATGGCGAACAAGCTCCCAATGTTACTACTGTATCAACCCAAACTCCTATCCGTAACCAAACTATTCATACCGTTATGATTAAGCAAGAAGTTCAGGAAGCCAGTATTGAGATTACGAAAGAGGAAGAAGAGGATGACGATGATGATCAATCTACTGGTGATTCTGTTTCCGAAAAGGAGGTGACAAATATGTCTACTCAGGTAAAGGAAGCTATGTTGTACAATAATAACTTGGTTCCTGTGAAGGTTGAGTCCAATTATAGTAAGCTTGAGAAAAGTGTTGTAGATGAAGATGATCCAGCAGGCGATGTCATGCCTTCTTCTGAAACAAATGGAGACAATAGTATTAGCAATGAACTCAACATGATGAATATATCAGCTCTAACCTTTCCTTCTTTTATGGGCGATGGTGGAGATGATGGCAAGTCAATGAGTTATAATCCTCAACATGGCGACGATTTGAATGATACTACCCAAGCCGATCTTTCTTCTGGCAGCATGGTGGGTTGCAGTAACCATCGTAGCAATTCCACTTTTTATTTGCCATCTCCTGTCCAATTAGGCTGTGGTACAAATGATGTAGAGGAAAATCCTCTAGCCAAAAGTGTCAATAAAGAAGGTGACGAAGAGTCTGAGACCAACATAACATCTGATGCTAATGACTCTTTTAATACTAATGATTTGTTTGGAAGTAGCCTAGGCGACAGTGGTTATCTTGATGATCTCTCTGGAGTTGCCAGTAAAGTTGGTCAAGATTCAAGCAGTGCAGACCTCCAAGATCAACTGAAACTAATAAAGCAAAGCCGTCTTATCACTTCACTAGAGTTCGACAAGGTCCACGCCCAACGTCAAGCAAGTCATAACGATACATTACGCAAGGCAGCAGAAGCAGAATGTGCTCGTCTTTGGGCACAATTGAATGCTCGTCAAAGTCAATTAAATGCTTCCAATGATAATAATGCTGTATTGGTTGCAGAGAACTCTAGACTGAAGGAGGAAAATACTGTCTTGAATGTCAAAGTTGAGACTTCCAAGGCCGATACTGAGTTATTAAAAGAACAACTATCATTCGTAAAGGTTGAGTTGGAGAACACCAAGAAGGATCTTTCCGCTGTGAAGAAAGAACGAAATGATCTTGCTGCCTCGTCAGATGAGTCGACAAACAAAGTGAATAATCTAGAATACCAGCTCAAGTTATCTCACGCCGAAGTTGATAAGCTCAACGATAACGTGGGTAATCTTGAAAGTGAGAATGCTACTCTCAAGGATGAACTAGCCTCTTTCGAAGAGAAGCTTATTAGCGAACAAGAGGAAAAGTCCAATCTTGTTGATGAAGTAAATGAATTGAATGTTGACTTGAATGTACTCGCGGAGGAAGTTGCTACATCTCAGATTACAATAGCCGCTCAAAATAGAGAAAAGGCAAGCTTAGTTGAGGAGAAGACAAGCCTAGAGGAAAGAGTTAATACACTGGAAGAGAGTAACAGTTCCCTCGTTAGTGCCACTACTGAACTTCGTGGTCACCTTTCTACTTCAACGAATGAAATTGCCTCTTTGAAGGAGCTTAATGGAATGTTGCAGGAAGAGGGGGAGGATATTATGAAAAAGCTTGATGCTGTTAAGCATGATCGGGATAGTCTGGCTGACTCCTTAGACGAGACCAAGTGTCAATGTAAACAATTTGAAAGTAGTTTGGAAAAAACGACAAGTGTGAATGCCTCTCTCAAGAACGAGCTAGACAATGTTAATGGCAGTAATAGCACTCTCACTGAAGAAGTAAAGAGCTTGAAAGACATTGTCGAGGTCCTTACTTCTAATAACACTCGTCTGAATGAAGAGTCCAATGCAACTATTGTCTCCCTAGAGAATGACAAATCAAGTTTGACTGAGGAGAATTCAAGCTTATATGAACGAGTTGATACCTTAGAAGAGGAAAAGCTTGATTTCGTTGCTGCCAATGAACGCCTTTATGATCAAGCTAATAAATTGAGTTGCCAGAAGAAGGACCTCAAGAGCAAGCTTCATGATGCTCAGTTGCATATCAAAGAGTTGGAAAATGAGATCGCTCAGAAAGATATTGACATCGACAAGACTACAATCCAACTTGAACAAGTAAAGGAAGTGTTGCAAGAAGAGGTTATGGAAAAACACAAGTTGAAAAAGGAGGCTGATTTGCGAGAGCAATCTCTCCTGAAAAGTGTCAAGCGATTTCAGAAAGATCAATCATGGTAAGCTTGATTATATTTGAGTGCTTCTAGCATCTCTATTTGGATAGTGAAAGTGTCGGGATGTTGTGTAGAAGCAAGATCTTGACTATGAATACAGGCGTTAGGTTCTGACATATTAAGTTGTGTCAAATTTATACTAAGATAAACTATACAAAGCACTTCTGATCCTTCATACTACTACCATATTCCATTACTTAAACAAACATTTGCCAACTAAACTTATGCTTGCCTCTCAGGATTGGTAGGTATGAGAGATAAAAGCTTGTCCCATAGCAATATAATAGTATAATTGATACTAAACACAAAGCCGCTGTAGAGCTTTCTCCTTCACTGCACCCCCCTCCCCCGAATATTTTGTAGCAGCCATACACATCGTGAAATTTGACAGTGATGAATGTAACAATTGTGCTATAACATAGAAATGTCAAGGCCGAACCTATGGCATAAGATCCCCACCATTTGCTAACCTCACCCTTTGCAACAAGCTCACGTGTTTCCTTCTTCTGTCTGGGCAACAAAGGTAGTGATATAAGACTTGATAGGTTCAAGATGATAACAAGTGTATGTAAACAAGCAAACTCGTTCCTGACTGTTGGTGTATCCGTTTTAATAGAGGCTTGGTCATTCAACGATGGAAAGAAGGCAAGTAATTGATAACTGATCACTGCACTCAGCGGAGATACTGCATTTGTTGCCGTGGTTATCATACTATAAGTAATGGCTTCATATCCTGGAAGATGAGCGTTGTAACGATTTGTGATATTAAAATAGAGACAATTGAAGCTTCTGTTAGTATATGTGGTTTAAAGTCAGACGACAAAGTCAAACTAATAACGCGGACTTTCCTGGCTCTGCCACTTCAACCATACTGGCATGACTTGCCAAGAAGTTGAGTGTGTACATGAATAGTGCTGAGACATCGGTGAATATGTAAAACCAGGCATTCCTGCAAATATTGAAGATTATCAGGAAATATAAGCTATTGAATACAAGCTGGGTGATAGCAGATAAGTATGTTAGCAGATCTTCGTGTATTCCAATACAAAACATTGAACATTGACCAAGCAACTTACCACTAGGCATGACCCGACTAATACCATCTTCCTCCAAGATACATTTAATGCATACCGCCGTACTAGGTTCAAGCCTATGAAGAACATTACTTTTTCAAATATGATCATGATCTGGTGCTGAGCAGTGTGTAAATCCAACCAAACATAGTTTGCAGGCATTTTAGCTGCATTCATGACACCAAATGTTATCTGTGAGATCATGCCATATAGTATTATTTGCCAGCATGCCTTTCTCTGTATTTGAGACCAGAACTTCTTTAGAAATGCTCCAGTTGGCTCTGGAAGATGTGCGTTTCACAGTTTATGAAGAAAAAGAGAGATGGTAATAACTCATGTTAGTGTATACAACTTGTAAGGACGATATTGAAAACATGAATTCACAAGGTTTAAACAATAATAACGCGAGCTTTCCTGCCTTGACTTTGTCTTCCTTTAGCCGTAAGTATAATGGTATTGAAGCAGCTATCACAAAACAGATACTGATGGAAAACTCAGGGATGGTAAGATCCCAATCGAATGTCGCCTGGTGACACTTCTCATAACACCATGAATTAGGATTGTCTTTATACAGCTCCTGGTTGACACGCTGAGTGACAGCAATATCGGTTGTACATGGTACATCTGGATCAAGTTCATACCCTACACAGTTCATTAATGGACCGCTAAATCCAAGTAAGATGAGTACATTGATTGCGATCTGACCGAGTTTGTTAACTGAGTATACTAGAGTTTGCATCTTTCCTCTTTTCTCTAGTGGTTCTCGATGTGCCACCCAAACCATGAAACCATCAGCGGCAACGTCAGCCCAAACATAACCCATGTTTGCAAGTGAGAGCATAATTACAATTTGCCGGGCATCGACATCATTACCTTCATGTGCCAATGAAAGCAACACTCCAGCACAAAATAACCAACCAATTGTAATGTACGGCTTTCGTTTGTAGCCACATATGGGGAAGCAATCCGATAAGAACCCAAAGACTATCTTATACGACCAGAAGATCATAACGATTGCATATGAAGATGTCATTAATGATGCTGTAGCCCCCGTTTTGACAATGAGAATTGGATAGAGTAATGAGGTTGAACCTCCGATCATTAGCCCAACACTGAAATAGTTTGCAATAATTCCAATATAATCCTGAGACATTGGATCTACCTGCTCATCATCTTCTGAACCAGATATATTGTATATATCCTCCTCCTTCTTTTTTACATCATATGCCATTATTCTATGTTGTTCCTCTGGTTCTTCACCAGCAGTTTGCTCAGTTCCACCTCTAACAGATGATGAATCTATTGATGCCATTGATACTTGTTCATCATCAATATCATGTCTCCTTTCTTCACTACGTGCACGTCGACGGAAGATATCAAATGGAGCTGGTCTTCTAAATCGATATCGTCTTCGCCCACCACCATCTGTAGCTGCCAGCCTTTCCGAGTCACTGGGTATATTCTCCAAGATATCATTTACAGATTCACCGGCACTAACACTAACATTGGCATTCATTTTGTTTGTAACTGATAACACTAATTGCAAAAAGTTGATCAAATGTCAACACTATAGTTTATATTGAACCAGCTGATACTATATCATATAAACATTCTTATTTCCATATGTAATTATTAACTAGAGGTATGAGTGGTCATTTTGCTTCTCCTCACACGCCAAAAAAAAGACAAAGGATACCCTCGGGGTATCCCTTCAAAAGTGAGAGGAGTGGAGCGAGCGAGTGTAGATTGGTTGAGTAGCAGTGGAATGTAAGCATTTATGTTAAGTAATTAGCAAAGTTATATCCCCTATCGAGATTTAGACTTGTCACGATCAAACCATTATCAGGCCTAGGATCCAATTATTTGAGGCCGTCATTCAAATCTTGACAGAGTTCTCACTTTGCACAACCTAATTATAATTTTGCTTTGTATCTATTCATCATCCTATCTTCTATAGCTCAGTCTTGACCTTCTCCTTCTTCCTTTCAGTCTTCTCTTCCACTGGCTTCTCTTTCTCCTCGGTAGGCTTTGGCGGTTGCACTTCTTTCTCTAAAGCATGCTCTTTGAAAAATGTCTTCAATCTGTGCAAACTCCACTTGCCATCGAACACAATTTCATTTGATCTTTGCTGATCTTCTCCCTCGTCCCCAGAAGAAGGAGGCACAGCAAGCAGAGCTTGTCCTCGTACGCCATACTCAAAGAATATTGGTTTATTCTCCTTCTTAGTGAATGGAATCTGAGCAATTAATACTTTCTTTCTGAACTCAGTTGATAAGTACTTCATCTCATTCATTTGACGCCTATCTTCGCTAAAGAATAATAATATCATTGGCAATCCAAACTTATTTGCTTTCTTTTTAAACTTATCAAAGTCTTCTGGTCCATTTACTCTCTCCACAAATGATGGCATCAAGTCAAGTGCAAACGAAGTCACTACCAGCATATTATGTTTTGAGATACATTATGATTTGAGAGAATGCATGATTTGAGATATAAATTGCAGTCACTCACTATCATCAGCCTTCCTCTCCATATTATAATCCACAACATCCTTTGTCTTGTTAGTCTTTGCCTTTCGCTTTGGTCTTAGTAGTTTGATGGTAGGTGTACCTCGTATCTCACCAAGCACTGGTGGTGCCTGTCCCGATTTCTCAGTATCCCAATATGCGCTACGAGGAGAAGATTAGTATATATAATGAGTATTATTATTATTATTAGATGTTGTTATCAATAATGAAGGTTCATATCAAAACTTACATCTTTACGAATCCTTTCACTTTTGATGCCAACTCTTCCCACTCAGGGCTCAAGAGTTGGCAATACCCTCATCCACTTCTACACACGTTGACAAACACCGCATGTCCACTCTCCTCCTAGTATATACAATGATGGGAAAGATATATTAGGTTCAAAATAGATTACCAATAAACATAAGATATTATGTTGCAATACAAAACACATATCTTATGTACTTACTACTTCTCTCCGCCAGTTGCGACTGTTTAGCATCACAACGTTTGATGAGAAAGAAGTTCCGCCATCTACTAAGCATAGAGAAGCAAAGAAGCCAACAAGGGCCAGTCCTACTTTGATAGTACTAGGATTCAACGTCATAATATCTTTAATGCTGATCAGCCGTAGATGTACACTTGCAAAAGTTGTTTTGGCTATCAAACGATATCAAGTCAGATTCCCCCACCCCTCTTTCTTCTTTGTGCACTCGCGATGTCATTGATAATGCAATCTGCTTTCAACTTCTTCATAAACCAACTTGTTATATGTATTGAATGTTAGCATATATAGTAAGAAGAAGAATCTATAAACATACAACAATAGCCATGCGGCCATCACTGACAATTCTCCTTTGTTCTACAGTATCAACATCGGCATTGCAAACGTCATTGCCTCATCACAACAGAATATTATCATCTCGTGTACCTTTCTCAAGCAGACTATTCTCCTCGACAGATGGTAGTGAATCATCCTCATATGATGTTGACTCGTCTGATGAAGATGCAGAGCAATCTCTAGCCTTCTCTGCTGTTAGTACCACCGCCACATTAACACCGACTTCAGATAATATCAATGGCAACACAAATATCAATGGAAACTTTAATCGATATGCACCACTACTTGATAAGATGAATCTATCACTTGAAACAGTAAAAGACTTATCAAATAACCGTCCAATTTCATCCAATGATGTATTCTGCAATCGAGAATTGCGACTTGATAATATACGTGCAATCGGATTTGACATGGATTATACATTGGCGCAATATAATCAGCCGGCATTTGATCAATTGGCATTTGACGGTGCTAAGGAGAAGTTAGTTCATTCATTGGGATATCCTAAGGAGGTACTTGATTTTGAATATGATCATACCTATTGGTTACGAGGATTGATTATTGATACAACACGAGGTAATTTTCTCAAGATTGATAGACATAAATATGTCCGGTAAGTTATAATATGTACTTATGTTTGGGGTGTTCTTAGTGTGTTTATATAACATTCATTCTCATTGACTTTATCATTTCGATAAACATACTATAGAGTTGCATATCATGGCTTTCAACCAATCTCAAGTAACATGAGAAAGAGCATATACAGTAAAACATTCAACAAGGTACCTTCATTTACTGAAAAGTCATTTGTTAATATGGATACACTCTTCACACATGTTGATGCACATCTATTCGCTTCACTAATTGAATTGAAAGATTTTGATGAACATGAATTCTTAGATATGAAAACTTATGAAGAGATATATCGTGATATTCGAGCATGTGTTGACT
>Ga0214477_100193_pt1 | contig 42935 bp, 30 predicted proteins | sample M1_20Mar14CPVII9_FD_165058 | JGI IMG/M metagenome (GOLD analysis project Ga0214477, IMG submission 165058) | Marine eukaryotic communities from Monterey Bay, California, United States - M1_20Mar14CPVII9sort6BwellC16 | ecosystem: Environmental > Aquatic > Marine > Unclassified | place: USA... | reverse complement strand
TACATTGTTGTGTAGCAAGGGAGTGTGATGTACTACATATAAATTTATTTATATATTCATTATCATTTGTTGATTGGATATTGTTTAGTAAGTTGGATTCGATTTGGGATTGATGTAGTAGGGCATCGGAATGTGATCGTATTTCATATGACATTCTTCCCTCTTCTTTTTCATCGTTGTTGATTTCAATTGTGGATGTAGGTGATGAACATGTCAAGCCTGCATAACAAGATTGTCCATTAGGACATGATGAGTCTAATCCGGAAGGACAGAGGTTGTAACATGTCGATGATGCATCTCGCCATGATGTACCGCATGAAAAGACTGTTGATAGGGTATGTGTTGATGGTGGTATCAAGCTGTTTCCTTCTTCGCGATGTTGGTTATCGCAGTGTATATTGTTCGATGGTGCGGCGGCCGGGTCATCATTATTGTGATATGTAGATGCATGGATATTAGCTGCCACGACGACTGCTGATGATATTAGTATTGCAGTGGACGCTACTGAGGTTGATATGGCTAGCTTTTGCTGCCGTATTCTTCTCTTACTTTGCTTGCCCATCGTTGTTTGTGAGTGTTGTATTATATTGGATTTCAAGTGAATGTATATACTTGAGCCCTCCCGAGTAGGTTGTTGCAATGATTACCAATAATATTATAAATCAATTCAATTATGATATCATTCAGCTCGAGTTGCATTTAATGAAACTAGCCTATCGTACAACAGATTACAAGTACTAGAGCCCTCTCACTGCTCAACTTTTATTTCACGCACAAAGAGACGGTCACCTATCAATCGTTTTAGCAGCTTGCTAACAAAATTGAGATTTGTCGTTCATTTTGTGGGGCTCATGTAAAAATTAGATACGCCCGCACGAGAAATAGATTGTGACATATCAGCCCAGTACGACACTGACCGGTTACGACATTTTGATTGGCCTAAATTTTTGTCTAGTGGTTGGTGGTCTGGTGACACTTCACTTTGCCCTTTGCTTTGCCCTTGGATATGCCCTTGGATCTTTTCTAAGATAACGTCTGCCAAATGGGAATTAGTCTCAAAGTGTACTATATTGCCAAACTACTTCCAATAATATACCAACACTATGCCCACCATAAAACAAGCTCTCACTGACCATGAGTTGCGGCAACAATACTACCTCTACTAATGTCGGCAATGCCACTAATACAAATAATAATAAACGCATCAAAAATGTAAGTTTAGCAACTAATAATATTGCTGACACCAAGAATGTAATACAAAACGTAAATTCAGATGGCGCGTCGTCTACAAACAAACGACGGCGTCCATCTGAGGATGATGATTCATCTCCTCTAGATGATTCATCCAGTAAAGAAATTTCTGTTACTGATATACTATTACCTTATGAGGGTCCAGAGCTAGCTGAGGAAACTCTCCGTGCACTAGCATCAAAACAAGGGTGGAGGTTTGGTATTGGTCAGAGGAATATCGCAACTATACAACGGGCGCTATTTGATTATTATAATAAAGTAGACAACGGGGTGGATAAGCTACAAAAAGATATAGCAGCTATTAATAATGGTGAATATAGTTCTGATTCTGATTCTGATGATGATGACGATGATGAATTAGAAGAGATTAATAAGAAGAGTTTAGTTGCTGCTGAGGAAGATGATGGGGATTTTAGGTTTGAGAATGGTGATGGCGATGAATCTACCAATGGTACCACTGCTGGGTTAGATACAGCATCCGCCGATGTGCCATTACATGATAATGCTACACAATCATCCACGACTACCACTACTTTGAAATTTGATATTAGTTGTACTGGGTGCGGAGTAAAGGATGACGATGGGAACGGAGTAAAGGATAATGAGTCGAATGGAGTGGTGGAGGATAATAGGATTGAGCCTTCCCCTACCAATGTAGAGGCTGACTTATCCGATTACAATAATGATGATACTCCGTCTTCATTATGTTATGAGACTTTATCTCCTAAGAAAGGTGAGGTTTATTGTGTATTGCATTTCTGTTTTATTATCATATTGTTATCTCATGCATATCCCTCTATATCCTCAGTCAATGCCAAGGACTATGTGGGTAATAATAATACACCAACGACTGCAATGTCTACATCACAGACAATACAAACATCTCCATCATCGGCATTTACTGCTAACAGAAAAGAGAGTGAAAGATACGAGGATCAAGCACCCAGTAATCATGGTATGCTGTTACAACAATTCCAACAACAGCAACAGCAACTTTCATTTCCCCAACATCAATATTATGATAGAGCAACATTAGAAAGTATGATTGATGAAGAGCAACACTTGAATGAACAAATCCAACAAAAGGAGTTGCTTATGCAACAACGTCAACAACTGCAGTGGAACCTACAAGAGAGGCAAATTGTTCAACAATGGATGTTATTACAACAGCATCAGTTACAACAGTTAAAAGAGAGACTTCTTCATATACTACAGCAAAAACGCCAGTGGCATTTTGCATATGCACAGCAACAATTACTTCAACAACAGCAACAAAGGGAATATCAACAGATGCAATATCAACAATTTCTAAGACAGCAGACTCAATCATTTGAAGCTAGATATGGATATGCATTTCAGCTACAGCAACAGTTATTAGCACAGGAAACCGAGGCGAATAAGAAGCGAGCTGCCGAGAAGAAGTCGCAGCAGACTCAAGTTAAATCATTTGAAGCTAGATCTGGATCCGCATTTCAGCTACAGCAACAGTTATTAGCACAGGAAACTGAGCCGAATAAGAAGCTTGAACAGGAGGCGGATAAGAAGCGTGGCAATGCCGAGATTAAGTTGTTCAAGGCGGATAAGAAGCATGAGAGACTTGAGAAGATGATCATCCTGCTGCTGATTCAGCGTTCAGTTCTCAAGTAGTACCACAGTGTTATGTGGAGACGGAGCTGGAAGAAGAAATCAATTCCGAAGGAGAAGTTGTGAAACAGCAATGTCAAGGCGGTTGTGGGAGAATGTTGGGAAAGAATCACTTTACAAAGACTCAATGGAAAAGACAGAGAAAGTGCACGAAATGTCTTTTACCACGTTATATCAGCTTGCTTGGATCCATTGAGAAGGCAGTTGAATACATTGCTAAGGAAACGAGTGTTCCGCAGACATCGGAAGTAGAGAATGGCAACAAGAGGAGAAGAAGTAAGAAAAGGAAAGTGAAAAAGAGAAGTATAATAGTCATTCCAAGTCCACCAGAGCTTATGGAAGAATTTGAAGAGTTTCTTGATGGCAATCCCAAGAAGAAAGATGAGTGGGAAGCAAGTAAGCGAGTAGAACAAGCTCAATATGCAGCTCTCCATGCTGCTACCAATAATCTCAAGCCTAGCCCAGAGCTCATCAGGTTAATGGATGAAGAATGGGTAAGACAAGACCCAAGCGGATTTCGGAGGTACATGTTTCATTTGAGATATGATGTTGGTTTAGGGCTTGAAGGGGATCAAGCGTATTATCCTCTCATGTGTTTTGATCTGGATCACAATTCGGATGAAGCAGTGAAGAAGAAGCAGGAGGATAAAGTCAAACTAAATGGTAGATGTGACCCCTGTGAGCTAACTTATGAAGAGTTGGTAGAGAGGAGTCATCTTCTCACTATGTTACTTGCGTCGGATCATGCTTTGAAGACTCTTGGGGAAGTGCCGAAATTGCTTTCAGGCACCGGTGCTCGTTCACGTAGGTATAGAGCTGTCGTGGCATTTGAAAATGCGATTCTTGGTGTCAAATGCACCATGTCGGGTGAAGTATTGCCCGATCATATCTTTGATGGACATCATCGGACTGAGAAATGTGACCTCCAGGAGGGGGGTGTTGTCTACCCCACAGCCAAGGTGTGCATACGAAATGGCTTGTATCATACATGTCCTAAAGATTATATAACATGGCGCAATCGACTGTTCAATGAAGTTTTGAAGAAAACTCGTTTGAAGAAAGAGTGGCACAAGGTACTTCATTGGGTATTGAGAAATCTTGATTGGTTTGCTTGGCAAGGCATTATCATTAACTATCCATACACAGTGGATGGAAACCTTCTCGTTCGGACTACTCCTTGAATAATCGCAAGGCATTACCATTAACTATCCATACAAAGTTGTTGAAACAGTTTTGGTTCGGACCGAGGGTTAGGTAGTTTGACCTGTTTTATCAATACCGAATTGGAATTGATCATTAATACACTAGCATACATTATTCTCAATTTCGTAACTATTTACTCACGGGGCTGAGTACTAGTGGTGTTTGGCGATAGGTTTATCAGCCTTTGCTTGGTGTTGGCTCCGTGATGAGGGCTTAATTTTGAAAAAAATATGACGGAGATGACAATAATCATGGTGGAAGTTGGCCTACTCACTCCGCGCTGATGGCGACAATGAACTGAGCTAGTCATATCTGCTGTGAGCGTTTGGATATGAATATTTATACAATTTTATCCGCCGCCGAGTTTACATAAAGATACCCGACTAATTCGACTAACTATCTTCTACCAACATCATTTATTGCAATCATGGCCCTTGCTATGTATCATGATAAAGGTATGAACATACAAGAGTATGAATCCTACAATGGTAATGATGATATTGAACAAGCTCGATATTCATCTCGTTCCAACAACAATTACAATAACAATAGTTCATCCCGTAACATTAATAATAATAGCATGAAGCGTACCTCAAACAATAACAATATCAACAATGTAGGAAGAGACACCACCAATAATAATCCACGTCAGATACATCCTTTAAACTCTACAAAGACAGGCTATCATCCAACAGGTGCGCCAGGTCAACCACCCCACTCCAATCTCAATTCACACAAATTACCCACCGACATTGACACCTTCCAAACCTCTTCTGAAAAATTATCCTCCATATTAAAAGTTGCTGATGTACAATTACATCAACATCAACTAACAATTGACTATTACACCATTCGTAAATATAGTTTACTATTACCAACAATACTAATGGCATTAGTTATATCAATACTCGGATTTATTGCCGCTAGTAACTTAATGGAAGATCCAACATTAAAGGTACATGATACTACATTACAAGAATTTTTAATTATACTAGTATCATCCTTTGCATTCTTAATACTACTCTTCGTAATAATAAACAACCAATTAGATTATAGTACAAAAATTGCATTCCATACAAGTACAGTAAATGATTTAAGGTTGTTAATTGAAAAGATTAAATATTATAAAATTGAACGTAGTTTAGATGAACGTAATAAGGAATATGATGATGAATTGGAAGAAATGTTTAAGGAGGAAGAAAAAGATAAAGAGAGTGTTGTTAGTGATGTTTTGAGTGATGATGAGTAAGTTCATTTGTATGTGTGTATTATGTGTGTTTGTGTTGTGCCCTACCGTTTTGTATATGACATGTCCAAAGATACTACTATCTCTCTATCTCACCCCACACATCAACCTACAACCCCACAGTGACGATCAACTAATACCAACAGGAGAAAATGCACTAATACCACACACCGGACAAGCTTTAATCCAACTAAAACAACAAAAGAAGGCAGCCAAACTACAAGCTAAACAAATTGCACATAACAAACAAAAGATTGAACGACATAAATCCAAATTAACTACTAATCTAGTTAAACAAAAAGTACGGCAGGCACGGCAACAACAGGATATAACCAAGGATACTATAACATTCTACGGGTATCATACTGAATTATCATCTATATTAAGTAGTTGTAAGAATGAAATACCGGCTCATATAACACAATTCTTTGTTATTATGGAAAATCGGATAGAGTTAATGTCATTAAGTAGATTGGGTGTTCAAGGCGAGGGTGGTAGTGGCGAAGAGGAGGATAATAGTCGAATGCGTAAAAATCAAATAGTTCGGCTAGCATCCAATGAGATATATAATGAAATATCCAATTATATACTATGGCCAATATTAACACCATCCATTGATAAAACAATTGAAACATCATTAAAGAATGTTGGACAATTATTAAATATGAATCATCGTCCATCAAAGCGTTGCAAGTTGATACCCTGCTGTCCATCGATAACATTACCATGTTTCAAGAAGAAGACATCCTCGAATATATTTGCAATTATTAATGAAGGTATAGATCAACGTGAATTAGACTTGATGCAAATTGAACGTATGGAATTAATGAGAATGGAGAATGATAAACGACAACGGATGAATGCTGGTCCTGAGGAGATTGTCGAGATGAAGGATACGAATGTTGATAAGTATGGTAAGAATAGTAGGGGTGGGTATGGTAGGGATAGTAGAGGATATGGTGGTGGAAGGTCAAGAGCTGGACGGTCAATGCGAAGTGAGGCAAGTACCTTTGCTGATGTGGCCACGGAAGTTAGTTATAATTCACGATCGTACTATTCAAGAGGTGGACGGTATAGTAGTCGTGGTGGTGGACGTATGGGTAGCCGAGGCGGTGGACGAAGTCGTGGCGGAGGCATGTATCATGATGATGATATGATGACAGAACAAGGTGATGTTAGTCGTTATACCGAGGATAGGTCGCGTTACACCGAGGATAGATCACGGTATACCGAAGATCAACGATCAAGGTTTACAGAAGATCAACGATCAAGATTTACAGAAGAACAATCCAGAGGTATGGGAGGAGGCCCAGGTGGCGGCGGTGGTGGAGATGTTAGAGGAATGATGCAAGGAGAGGATGAGTATGGTACCGATGGCACAGGTACCGATGGCGATTACACTGATGAGGAAGATGAGCTTGGAGCCAAGAAGAAGAAAAAGAAGAGCAAGAAATCCAAGAAGAAGAAAAAGAAGAAGGATAAGAAGGTTAGTATTGTTGGTGTTTGATATGTGGCATGTACAACATTTGTTTGCTAACCCTCAATTATCTTTTTTCTTACAATGCTTCACATTATAGAAGGAGAAGAAGGTTGATGATGAGGAATTCATGGATGAGGAGGAATTTATTGAAGAAGAGTATGGTGAGGAAGATTATGGCGAAGAAGAGTACGACGAAGTATACGATGAGTACGACGATGAAGAGAATGCTCAATATGTGGAGGGTGACTTTCAGGAGGAAGTCTCTCAGATGGAAGATGAGATCTATTCCGAGTATTCCGAAATGGAAGAATAGAGCTACGGATGTTTGTGGTCAAAGTATGTAATGTATATTTGTACTGTTTGGAGACAGTGTTTTGCAAATGTGTGTGTTGTAGAGTTAAGACTAAGCTGATTGTGCTAAGTATGGAAATGCATTAGCATGTATCTCGTGCTACTTTATGACTGCTATTTTACCTTCACTCTTGATATAGGTACCAATTGGGAGGCCAACCTTTTCATACACAGAGATTTGATTACAATAACTCTTGGTTGTAGAGCATTACCAAGCGAATCAAGAAGCGCCAAGCTCTCTAGCAATCCATTGCTCCCGCTCAAACCACCAATATCTGCATAGACAACATCATACCCAAGAGACGAGTCGGTAGCACAGTTATTTATTTTGAGTTTGAGTAAATCAAGCGTGTTCCATGCATCCACTACGTCAAATGTCATATCAGGATATCTCTTTTTGGCCTTATGTACGATCTTTGCGCCAATGTCTACTCCACAACAGAATCCTTTGTTCTTTGTCACAGCTGCATCATGTAGCAGTTCTGTGGTAGTTCCATAATGACACCCAACTTCCAATACACTATCTCCCTTCCGTACAACTATGGGTATCGTTTGTCTATAATCATTGACTCCTACACAAGGGATAAGAATAGGAGTTGTTGATCGTTCTAACTTTGTTGGTAACTCTGTTGTACCATCAAGTAGTCGTTGTGAATGAATTATCCGCTTTGCCAGACTTGATAATAACTTTGACTTTACAATCACAACTCTCGGTTGTTGATATGATATAAACTCATTGCAAATAATAAGTGCAGACATATGTAAGTCATTGCCTATCGTCGATCCGACATCTAATATCAAAGCATCAAATTGTTGTTGTTTTATCAATTCTTTCCATTGTTCAAACTGTTCCAGTTCATGATATTCAACACGATTTGCAAATGATTGCAATATAGATACATCTCTACCTTTTGATCGACCTGATGTGGTTTCTTTTCTCTTTACATCTACAAGTACCGCAGTGCCATTAGTGATGGCTTGACATAAGTATTTAGATGTATCCGATAGTTGAGAACCTAGCTCTAATATCCGATCGTTTGGATTAATGTATATATCAATTGCTCGACGTACTTCTGCATTTGATTTGCATGTGATTATTGGCTTTGTTCTCGATGGTTTAGTATTGAAGCTGGATATTGTTGATGGATGAAGTAGTAATAGAATGATACTGAAATAATGAAGGACGTTTGGTATCATCACAAAATCTTGCGAGATATGTTTATGTTGAAGTACGATAGTTGATAGTTGATATCTTTCACATCACAAACATCTGTTAACATCACATCAGGCTAAATAAAGAGTGTTCTCATAAATGAACTCTCATGCTAAAGGTTATACGAATCAATCGCCATTTCTTCACTGTCCGATGTCCGACAAAATTTCTCCCGGGTGATAGTACCTTTCATACTCAAATAAATGTTTAATTTTTCAATATTAATTATATGAAAATTGGTATTGTATTCGATCATGCAAGGTATTTGGCGACTCAACGGGTAATGGTACCTCTGTCACTACATTCTTTCCGGCTGACCACACAGAAAATCTCAAAAATTATGATGCACATGCATACTAATGGCCTCTCAATAATTACTTCTAGTGCTTTCATTCACTATCTACCACGTTCATGAATAAGAGTAAGCCCATCTATATACCACAACCAAACAACCTCCTCTATCATCAAGTAATTGCAATTGCAATCCTGAATATCCAATTGCAATAATCATTAATCATCTATATTCACAACATATAAGACAAAAAAGACAACAATGGACCTCGATGCAATGCCCCTACGCCTCTCTGGTAATAATAGTGATGCAGAGGACCTCGACGGCTTTGACTTTGCCCTAGGTGATGATCAAGATGATCGTCTCTTTGTATCTGGCTCCTCCGACATGATGATGGAAGAGAATATGCAATACGGCAGCAATGATATGCACTTTGATTCTATCCTTGAGCACCTTGTCGGTACACCCATGAATAGCAGTAGCCCTCGTCGTAGCAATCGTCACCGCCGTACAAAGAGAGAACGATCCGCAAGTCCTCAAGATCGTCGATTCAATGGTATTAACTTCGATCCGCCATGTCGACGTCAGGCAAGTCATGGTGATCTGTCCTATGCAGCAGCACAGGCAGGATTCTCATCATCTCTATCCAAGTCTCAATATACTGAGGCCCTTACCAAGTTGGCAGCATCCATGAGACAGACACAAGAATCAAGAGAATATATGGTTAAAATGAAGAAGGAGGTATTTAGTCCCCATCAGCAGAAGATACTAGAAATGGCCAAGGAACAACTCAAGAAAGAGAATGAAGAAGCAGCAAAGAAGTTAGTTACACCACCAAACACCCCTCCTCAAGAGATTCAAATTATCCAGCCACCACGGGATAATTCTCCTGGACGATCTTCTTCCATCCTTACCGGATTTCTTTCTTCTAGGCGAGGAACATTAACATCCGTAACCTCGGGGTTAGAGAAATACATGGGAACCATGAATCAGAAGACCCTCTAGATAAACTCGTGAAGAGTGAATATGAAAGAACATAGAATGAAGATAGGTGTATATGTGTAGATAGAAGGCTAGGGAGAGGGGGTTTATATATAACTCACCAATCGCAGCAGACATAATCGTTGTGGTTGCACATACTTAAGAGTATTGCATCTAAATAGGATTTAATACCACCCACACAGATAGCTCTTATCTTCTTTCTTTATGTTATATATGGGGAGTATTAGGTTACCCGCCACATACCCATATCCTTGGAAATATGTCAAAGCTTAACAATTGTCGTCGTGATATACCCAATCATCTTGTTTCTGTCCAGGTTTATTCCCCGCATGTCGTGCATTATCCATAGGTAAACTCTTCCGTTGTGCACCACAGAGTATACTCATGATACTGCCAGCAATCGAACTAGCAGTCATGATAGGACGCCAATCCTTACCAAGTAATGATAGACAAATATCACCATTGGTATAGACATGTTCATGTCGTGGCGTGGGTGATAGGAAGTAAACTGACGGTGGACTCGTTGGATAATCATTCGGAAACTGCACACGTAACTTGTACACCTCATTAGCGTAGATTGTATTCTCGGGCATTGTTAGTGTGATTATCCATAAGCGTACATTCTTACCAGATATTTTCACTGATAATCCTGGTGGTGGCGACTTGATGAATTCTTTCAGTTCACGCTGTATCCTATAGTTGGGGTTGGATGATTTTAGATTGTTGGATAGGAACTTTTGTGATGCAACATCGGGCCGTTTTGGTTTTGTTGTTGGCGTTTTCTTCTTCACCACGGGTGCTTCTTCTTCTTTGATTGGTTGTTGTTCATCATCATCTGATGTTGCTTCAGAAGCTTCCTCTACTACTTCTACCTTTTTAGTCTTTTGATTAGAAGAATTGCGTTTCTTCTTTCTCTTCTTTGTACTCACACTAGCTTCTTCTACAAGTACTTCCTCCTCCTTCTTCTTTTCTTTAGATCTACTGCTACTACTACTTTTCTTTGCTTTAGACTTCTTCTTCTTTTCCACAGACGGCAATACCTTAAACCCCGTTATACTTTCAATGAATTGACATATCATTTCAATAATCTGTTTAATCGGAGATGGTAATGATGGAAAGTCTAATATAGACTTGATGATACTTTGTATTGCATTATTGTTGTTGGATGATGATGAAGTTGCCCCACCTCTTATTGATAATAGAGATTTCAAGTTTGATGATGATGGCGATGACGAAGAAGTGATGTGTGTATCTGAGATTAGATCTTCACTACCGCCGTGGTATGTTGTTGCAACTTTATATAACACCTCATTAATATATCTTTCTTTTGAATGAGATACTATATTGCCAGAAACCTGATTATACACCACATTAATGTTGTCATCATTACTTTGCAATAATCTCGATGATTGATGGTTGAGAAATGGTGATACTACACTCCATGATGATTTATGTCTAGCAAATGATATATCGACCAAAAGAAGACATATAGTGAACATATAAAACACCGCCATTTGAGTAGTTATGATAGGCATTTGCTACTATTATGCCGTGGCGAATGTTCAGCCGTCATCAAGAGTTGTGCGGTCGTCAATTTCGTACTGCAATGAAAAATATTCCACTCCGAACCGTACAAGCTTACAATACTATATGTGATACACTCTCATAATTTTATTGATGATAATTATTGTGGCGTAGATGAGGGTGTGTAATAGTGACTTCTGCCGCCACTTCTTCAATTGTATCATATCATCAAACTACGCTAGATATTGGTAAAGAGTCGGTGTACTTATCAACACTATATCATTACATTGCAATACCATACATTTTGCTACAATACTGTGGAGTTATTGCATCTCAGAGTTTATTAGATCTATTAATACACTTTAATCTATCAGATCATGGGTCCAAAGAAAGGAGGCGTTAACCAGAAAGTTGCAGCTGCAAAGGAAAAGAAGGCTGCGGCACAATCAATAAAAGATGCTGAAAAGGCACGTCAAGTTGAATCCGCCACTGCAGCTGAATGGGCTAAAGGAAGCAACCAACGAGGTGCTGCACGGAAGGAAGCTGCTGCATCAAAAGCCGATGAACAAGCTCGTAAACGCCGTGAGAAGGAGGCTTTGTAAGTTGTTTGTGTAATTGTGCACATCTTGTGCATTTTATTTGCACATCTTGTTCATCTAATTTATATCCATACAAATCCAAAGACTAGCAGCAGAAGAAGCTGAAATGGGCAGTGGAAAGGCAGTTAAATCAAAGGTTAGCAATACCAACAAAAAGAAGAGTGGTGGTAAGAAAAAGAATGACCTATCACTATTAGAAGATGCGCTGATTGGTGACGCAGAGAAGAAGAGTAAAGAGAAGAAGAAGATGGAAAGAATAAAACGAGAAAGAGAAGCAGCGGCCAAAGCCGAGCGTGAAAGGAAAGCAAGTGTTGAGCAAAAGGCTAAAGATCCACTACTTGCAAATACAGATTCAATGATTGGCAATTTCGACGAAGACGATAACTATATTGGAGGAGCTGTAGGCCGAGCTGCAAATGTTGCTAGTATGACAGAAATACAAGCATCAGGCGTAGATTCGGCTATATCGGCATTGTCTATTGGTGGTGGAGGAGATGATCGTCATCCAGAAAAGAGATTGAAGGCAGCTTATAAAGCATATGAGGAAAAGATTATGCCTGAAATGAAACAACAATATCCTGGATTGAAACGCCAGCAGTACCTCGATAAGATATTCTCATTGTGGAAGAAGAGTCCAGAGAATCCTTTGAATCAGCAGCAGTAAACATATAATATAATGACGAGAGGAGAAATGTCCCTGAAATAGCATCTATCTCATCTCAATCGCCAAGTGTTTGTTAATTATTATCTATACCGTAGGCAATATGGTTTTGTACTCAGAGCTATGGGACTTCGGAGGCAAAGTGGCAATTCCAAGTTTTTCCTTGGTTTTGGCCCTTTTACGCTAAGGTAAAGAGTTTAGTTGAAGTTTGCGTTGTGAATCGTTAGATGTAGGCAACTGCTGCGATGCTTGTGTTATTCCGTAGCAGATATACTATTAGTAGTTAAAAGAACATTATAATCTTCACATGAGTGGTATAAATGGCGGCCGGCAGCGCCATGATGACGGTAGTGGTATCAAAAGTAAAGGTGCACCAACACAATTAAAATTACAAGATGGTTCAGCCCCATTGAAACAAATAGCATTGAAATGCAGACAACAACGCCGTAGTGATCTAGCTCTCTTCATTATAGGAATTGCAATAGTTTGTTTATCTATGTTTCATATAATATGGCATACAGACAAGCTACCATATCATCATTCACATTCACATCCACAACTGAAGAAACCAAGAGCGAGTGTATCTAAATTGGGTGAGGTAATAAAAGATAATACAATAAGAAAAGACAGAGCACAGTTACAACACTCGGGTATTAATAATACAAAACCAGACAATAGTAATTTGCAATCTGCTGTAAAGCATAGCAATGAGCATCAGGCAAAACAGAATATCAATAAAGATAATGAACAGTCTCATAATAATATCAATAAGGATGTACCACATCCGGTTGCCAATAAGGTGCAGCCAAAACAGAATGTAAATGAAGATGCATCACATGCACAACATCAAAATATCAATAAGGATGTACCACATCCAGTAGCTCATCTTAATTGTGCAGACCACGGCGGACCACAAAACCAAGACATAATTGATGAGATGGTGTTTTGGTCTGATATACCGAGTGATTCATCATATCTCAGTCCAATGCATCCAATAAATGATCCACATACACCTGACGATACTGAAAGGTTTTTAACATTTGAACCGTAAGTTATACTGCCTTATCACATGTTTATTACATAATGTATATACTGTTCACATCTTATGCTCACATCATATACTCATTACACGCATATATATAAAGAGATCATGGCGGATGGAATAATATAAGAATGGCAATGGAAACTGCACTTGTCATGTCACACGCAATGGGGAGAACGCTTGTACTACCACCTGAACAAGGTTTTTATCTACTACAAAAGTCTGATCAGAAACAGCGTAACACTTTTAGCTTTCAAGATTTCTTCCATTTGGATGCAATATCGATTGAACATAGAGGATTCAAAGTGATTACAATGGAAGAGTTTCTAGTTAGAGTGGCTATGAAAGGAGAGTTACGTGACAAGAATAGTAATAAAGTTATGTATCCTCCAAATAATGAGACGAACTTTGATGCTGGCGGAAGAGGGGATCATGAGCTTACGAAGTATCTACGAAGTGTTGCAAACACTCCAGTATGGGAGCCATGGGACTGTGCATTGGCATTTCCTTCATCGACAGAGCCAGAAGCCATTGAAGAGCTGAATACAACATTGAAATCAATAATGGATGGATCGTACGGCAAGCCAAAGCCCAAGCTAGAAGAGTTCAACGGTAATCCAGTACCAGTGAATGCAAGCATGGCAGAACGAATGAGAGAAATGCTTGCTGATAGGAATGATTTGTGTATATACGACAAACCACTACAAGAAGCAAAGGTCATTCATCTAAAGGTAGAGAAGGGTGCAAGACTTCTTACACACTTTTACGCCTTCCTCTTCTTTGCCGATTGGAAACAAGATCTGTGGAGTAAGCGATTTGTACGAGATCATCTACGATATGTTGATGAAATCATGTGTGCTGCTGCAAGGGTTGTAGAAGCCGTTCGAAATCATGCAAGGAAGAACAAACATCATAAACCTAGTAGTGATGAGGGTATATATGATGCCTTACATGTACGACGTGGAGATTTCCAGTATGCACCAACTCAATTACCAGCTAATGAGCTCTATGATTTGAGCAAAAAAGAGTTAATAGAAGGAGCTACACTATATGTTGCAACAGATGAACGAGACAAATCATTCTTTGAGCCATTTAAACAACATTATGATGTAGTATTCCTAGATGACTTCATTAAAGATTCGATACCGGACCTTAATACCAACTACTATGGTATGATTGATCAGCTCGTTGCCTACAAGTCAAGAAAGTTTTATGGTACTTGGTGGTCAACTCTAAGTGGATATGTTAACAGAATGAGAGGATACTATATAACCAAACACAAAGAAGAAGGATGGCGTGATGGCACTATGGAAAGTTGGTATTTCGTACCGAAGGATAGAGTCAACCAAATGAGAGAGTATATACCTGTTCGTAAACCAATCTATTGTCGTGAGTTTCCAACTAGTTGGAGAGACATTGATCAAGGTATAGAAGGGCTCACAGATGACAAATAAGACAGGTGCAATGGAAATCTCCCTTCAGAAGTGGGCGGCCTCATTGCACCGGTCGTAAATAAACATAAGATGTGAGCAAAATTTAGTGACTTTTAATATTAACCGGTCTACTCTAGATATACTATGCATCAAACGGCGTTGACAGACATCTTTGATGACCAAAAGGCCAGTAGAGAGATCGATGATGGCTAAAGAGATCAGATTTGAGACAGAAAGAAGTTTTCACGCAACTCCTCTTTGTTGAGTGCGAGTCACCACAAGACTGAAAAATGTTTCCCCACGTTTCCTGTTGACAAAAATCAGATAGATGTTCATAAAAGGAGGAAGCAACCACATTAGGCTAGAAGAAGTTGATATAAAGATGCAGACGGATCGAGGCCTTCAGGCCTGTATTGGTGTAGTATTAGCATTTTCTCTTCTCTGGACAATCGCAATTATGATACCCGACGATCGTGGACGTTCAATTGTACGAGTGAGGAGGTCTAATACCAATCGATTATCAATTGACAATTATAATGGGAAATTAACTAGTGATATTAACAAGAATCTATATGGTGGAAGCCAAGCTTCTTCAACCAGGAATTTATCATCAGCTAATCAGGTATCATCAAATGAAGCAACACAACATGCTTCCTTCGGAGCAACAAATCAATTATCTAGCAGCACGGCGTATAATAACAACAACAGTTCTAATATCAGTTCATCTTCAACAACTACAAGTGAAAAGAAGAGAGCTCCACTCTTTCCACGATGGGCTTGGTTTGGAATGTTTATTGTATTTCATGCACAGCGTTTTATCAAAAAGGTTAGAAAGAGACACTTCTCATCGTCTCAACCATACACTGGGGAAGGATTCTATCATCACAAGTCTGGAAGTCTTGATGATCAAAAGTTTTTATATGATAATAGTGGTCTCAATTCATATTATGGAGGTTTGGAATATGAAGATGACACTATGAGTAGTACATATGGCTCAACATCCCAGACAAATTGGTCCGGAGATGCCATGGATAAGTTTGACATGGAGGATATACTATCACAGAGTTCAGATGATTTGTTGAATACAAGTTTAGATGATTCCGATTTAGATGATTTATTGGAGTTGTAAGTTGTGTCAAAGAAGGATAAGTGTATGGTTTTAGAGAAGGATAACCGATATGGTGATGAAGGAAGGCCAATTATGTGTGTAAAGTAGAAGAGCAAGTCACCACTATTATTCATCAACATTTATCTCCTGCTTGACTCTAGTCTTGACCTTTTCCTTAAACATTACATGCGCCTCATCCCAGGCTTTCTTCCACGCTTCCTTCTTATCATCTTGTTGACTATTATCTCCTTTACTACCTTGTCTACCGCCGACAGACGATAAATCTATTTTTGGATACCCAACCAATGGACAATCCCACCATAATACCAATCCTGCCATTGGTACAGCTTTGGGCAGTGTAATTGATACAAGTTTAGTACATTTACTATTATCCTTAAGATGATGATTATCTTCAATCTCAAAATCGATTTCGTCTTCACCTTCATTTACATGTATTGGACGGGGTAAGCTGCCGTAAAGTAGTATTGTCTCCTCTCCTTTATTATCAAGTGATGTTACTTCTATTGAACCAAATGACGGATCATCACTCATAATACCACCACCGTTTCCAACTGCGGAGAAACGATCAGTATACTTTAAAGCACCTTTCACATGAACTCTAATACTTTTTGATGGAAATATTGATGGTGGATAACCTAATCGTAATGTAACTGTATATCTATCTTGTGACCAATATATTGGAAGCTTAATATCTTCTTCTTTATTTGATGTAGTGTTATTTACTGTGCAATAATGTTCTCCGCCATTTAATGTAAGTTGTTGTGTTTGCAATTGTTGTATCTTATTCGTCTTGGTATCTTGTTTCATATTAGCCTTAGCTTTGGTGTTGATATCATTCATAGCGCTTATATCAATAGTATCTCCACTAACACTACTAGATACCACGGGTATATCAGCTGATGATATACTACTTACAGATTGTCTTGGTTGTGATGTTGATGACGATTTGCTAATCTCAACATTTCCATCACCTCCACCAAAAGTTATCCTGCTCCCTGAATCTAAAGCTGTCACCCGCGGTACTTTACTATCCTCCTCTTCATTATCAGAAGAGTCACTGAAGTCCATCTTATCCCATTTCGAATAATCAACCATCTTATCCGACGCAACAATATCAGAACAATATCTTTACTCTCAAAAATTTTGGGATTTGCTATACCGGACCACAACCAATCTAGAAGATCAAAGATTTATCGGCTGTGGCGTATATTCTTTATTCTTAATCGATAAGTTAGACGACTAACTTCATGATGTCAGATGGTTATGATATCTAATCTAAGTGAGTAAACAGATAGGTAGGCTTTATACACAAATGAAGAACATCTTACACTCTCATAATTTTGATGCACCGACAATTTAAAGACTGATTGATATAACATAGAGGATGATTGCCGAACTTTTAGGATATTGATAAACTATAGTTCATATTTATTATCAATTTATAATTCTCTGTTGGTCGGTGTTGATACCAGAGCCGCGAGATATTGCAACACATGCACACATTATCAGAATTATTGGTGTATCATAATCATGGCAGCCGATGAAGATAAAGAACTTATCGACTCTGAGGAGGAAGATGAAGATTATGTACCCGGTATTGATCCCAATGAAGAAGCGGCTTCTGACGATGATGATGATGCAGCCGGTGGAGGTGGCGCAACTGAAGACGACGGACCAATCATACTTTCAATAACAAAACAAAAAGCTGTAGATGATGCCTTTTATGATCTATTTGGATATCATTACACTGCTAATAGTACTAAATCAAATGATAAAATACCAACAAAAAGTAAACATACTATAACCAAACAAAAAAGGATATTATCATCTATATTTGGCAATCGATCATGTGTCAAACTTATCAATAATGCAAAGTCAATAGCTTCGTTGGCAAGAGCAAAACCTAGCAGTGGTGGTATGTTACGTCTTGAAAAACGAACAATCACTGAAGTGAAACGATTTGCAGGACAGGAGATTAAGATTGAAAAGGTTGTTATGGTACCGGTCATGTTGGGCGATGATAATGATAAGAAAAAGTTTGCATCACAATCATTATCAAATAATACGACCAACAATACTAGTAGCACTGCAACTACATCATCAGCTACTGCAGGAAGAAAGGCAAAGGGAGTAGACAATCTATTACATGAAATGGCTAAACCAGAAAAGTTATCAACCGTAGCCAAAACAAGTGCCGATTGGGACTTATTCAAGTCAAAGAATGCCGATGCATCATTGAAGGAACAATTGGAAAGTCAGGCAACGGGTAATGATGCATACTTGGTTAAGAAGGACTTTTTAAATCGAGTTGATGAACGAAGGTTTGAAGCAGAGAAGGCTGAGAGAGAACGGAGTAGGGCAAAGCGGGGAAAGTGAAGTGTAATTAAGATAGGATATGAGTCAGTATCATGTGTCACCTTCAAAGACTAGAAACTACACGTATATCTGCTTTATCTTGACATAACTATTGCAACTGCATACTGTCCCGATCGATAAGAACAAAGTCTACGGAACAAACCCCCGCCCAATCAACCGCTTTTCCTTCTACCCCAAACAGAGTTTTCTCTTTTCTTCTTTCCATGAAAGCTGATGACCTTATGTCCTAATAGATCAATCTGCTTGATTGCCTATTTAGATTCATGATGGCTTATCAATCCATCAGCGTAGACCATCGTGGTGATGATCAGGAAGCTGGTCATATAAATAGTGGTAGTGGAGTAGGTATTCGTCCGCAGAATCAGCGCCGTTTGTTCAGTATAAGTTTTGCAACAGCACTGATTGGCCTTTGTTACTTCTTAGTGCACCATCATACTAATGATGGTATAGGCAGTATTGGTAGTATTAGCAGCATAAGTACTACCGATTCATATACATCAAGAGTTCACAAACAAGTAGATAGTAATCATCTACCACCGTTACCAACAGGAGTGTAAGTTTTGTTCTGTTGATGTCTCATACTTTAACTTTGTGCATATCTTATGTATCTTTTGCTATCTTATATTTACATCTTTTCTTCTAGAAATCTAGCATCTTGGCTATCATTAGAAGATTGGCTCTTTGTAGGCGATAACGGTGCAGTGGAGGTTGCAAGTCCAGACGATGCTACTGCCGCTGCATGTTTGCCTCCACTGCATTTAGACGAATCTTCTGGACCAAGATGGAATAGCGAAACTGATTTGTTATCAGGATTGGCTGAACATTATCGCAAACAGATGGAAGATGAAGATAGTATTAGTGGATCAACATTGGGTGGATATCCAAATGATAAAACGCAATCATTGGGTGGTTGGGGAAAGGCTATTAAGGCGATACATGCATTTCGATCTTCCTATTATGATATAGAACAGGAATTACAAACCATGAATGAATTGGGTATCAAGTATGTAAGAGTGCCGGTTTCTTGGTGTTGGACTGATTATGATCCTTCTTCACTTATTACAAAAGATGAATCTAGAGAAGGTGAATCTGATGATGATAGTTGGATATATATGAGTGATGAAGAAGTGAAGGAAAAGTTTACATGCAAAGATCCATTCCATGATGATGTGTACTGGCCTGCTATTCCAAGAAATTTTATGATACGATTTCTTAGAGCATGTGCAAAGTACAATATTGGCGCTACGATTGATATACATACATATCCTGGCGGTACATCAATCGGTACTTTCTCAGGTGTATGGCCACGATATTCAAAGTTTTGGACAGAAGGCGATGTTCCTGCCACTGACAATAATAAGAAACCAGATGTTGGACGGAAATTATTAAAGGAATTTATTCAATGGTTAGAATCGTTGGAAACAGATGATCCAATGGCATTTAAAGGATTTAGAGCACTATCTCCCATGAATGAACCTGCCCATTTGGCTGGGCTGTACAATGGAGAAGATCCCATTAGAACAGATAGAGAAACGTTTTTACCACCACTTCCTAAAGAGATGGCGCAACAATATCTGTCAGACCTGAATAAAGGACTGGATAAACAACCAAAACTGACTCAAGTACCTGATGGTAATCATTTGCGAGTCTTCTTATGGTTGAGTGATGCCATTGATGCCTTTCGTCAATCAAAGCTACCACAACTAGGAAAGGAATTAACTATCAATGTTCATGAGAGTGTCTTTCCTGCAGATGTACTACCCAAAGAAGATGTAAAGTCTGATTATGGTCTAAATACTGCATCTATGCAAGTCTTTGGTGCGTGGTGGCGAGCATCTACTACAAGTGATGAACGATCAAAGTGGGCTGTATTAGATATACATCATTATATGGCTTGGGGACCACAATGCAGTGGCGCCGTCAAGGGATCACCAACAGGAAGATATGCTTGTTCAGACAAAGAAACAAAAGCTCAAGTGTTAAGTAAATGTGCTACATGGGCATCAGTTTATCGATCTACATTAGAAGATGAATGTGGCAAAGGGTTGAGATTGGCGTCAGCGGAGTTTTCTTCTTCTACTCATCACTCAGTTCGACATGCATGTAATGATCTGTCTACGCTTGAAACAATGTTTGAATCTCAAGTCAATGAAGCGAGGGATGCAGATGTAGAACTCTTTTATTGGGCGTACAAAATGCCCTACGGAGGAGCATTCAGAAGTGCTTGGAGCTTGAAGCATTTGTTATATCTAATGGGTGTGCTGTCCCAGCCAGATGAAGAAATCTTTCATTGTGGCGATCACACACCGCCTCTAGGCGAGCCAAAGGATGGCTCTATTTAGTAGATATATTGTGCTATAGTGCATACCCAAGATTAATATAAGAGGCAGTGCTGTAGTTGTAACTAAAATTAGACTAATGTAAAGATATCAATCATTTACTTATACTCTTTTATACACGCATTATACCAAATCATTTGGAGAAAATAGAAATAGATCTGTCTTTCAAGTCTCCCTGCTTATATGTAATTGCATTGATATTATTTGACGACCAGTCGTATTCCTTGAACGTTACAGTAACATTCCCCTGCTCAATAAGTTTGTTGAGAAGTAACTTCTTTTCACCACGGAGATATCCTGCGACTTTGGCAGGTAGTTCATCTTTGCTCTTCACAAAATCAGCCATATACCAGAAGAATAATTTACTCAACTGTAGTTCATTATTCTCTTCATCAATCGATACGTTGTTCTCATCTTCGCAAAATGCCATTGCAGATAGATTGAGGTCGGTATCAAGAGACTCGGCAGAGTATTTAACAACTGGCGGACAACTCTTCGCTCCACAATTCAAGCTGAAATGTATCCGCGGGTCAAGACTCTTTAATGCCACGTTTTTTCGTGTATCCATGATACCAAACCTCTTTGACAGCTGGTATGGATGCTTTGTGTTAGCCCTTAGGATCCCATGTTCCAGATCATCCAAGCTATAAATGCAACCACCAACATTAATAGAAACATTCCCAAAGAAGGAGCTTCGATCAGTACTTGTCTCTGCTATACCAACCTTACAAAAGGCATACTTGACTAACAGGTTATACAAGTTAATCACGAAGGCCTTCTTCTGATCTTCCTTCATATGCTTGAGATGAACATTCTGTAACTCACAGACATCTTCCTCGAGTTTCCAGTATAGTTCATCATTTCTGATTGCAGCAAGATCTACCTTTCCATCTTCACTTAAATGGGTAGACTCTAACTGACTCCAGAGCTTGGAAAGGCGGTTAATTACAACTGAAGGTTTCTCGTCTACCTTGGCACACCATACTCGAAAAGAGTTTAGTACTGCTGGAGTTTGATATGCTTGTAATCTAAAGTAGAATCCATCTGAATCTTTGAAGGGATGATCTCCACATACATGAGAAAGATAATGCTTGCGTTGAAGTCTTAGACCAACTTTCATAGCGTCTTCTCTTGAATTTAAATCAAACATCTTCATTAGAGCTGTCACTCCACTTGATCCGGTAAAGCAGTTGTAATACATGACACCCCAATAAGTTAAAGACTCCCGAGGCATGTTTTGTATAAGCATCTTGCTAAGTTCTAGTGATGTATACTCTTTGTCATTGAATTTGAATATCTCTTGTGTACGGGAAGTTGTAAAGTCAATCTCCTTACAAATTGAAGAGCCCTCTGGGATCTTTAATCTTCGATCAGTCGGTTCGGGCTGAGATCCAATTAGTCTAACGTACCTGTCATATGGGGTCTCGTCATCTTCTTCATCCCACTCTGATAGTGTCTTTAGTGTTTCTTCGGATCCCCCAATATGTTCATCATTAAAGAATACCTGTGGAACTGTGAGTTTATCTGAAAGACTAATCATATCCGTTCGCTTTTGAGGATATATCTCAATATTTATCTCTGTGTAGGGAATATTTCTCGAGGTAAGTGCAGCCTTTGTTCGCCGACAAAACTTGCAATCTTCAATTGTAAATATAGTAATTCTTCCCATTCTACTTGTTTATATGTTTTGTTTGATTAATTAAGTATGACAGAACTTAAGTAAGGTATATAACAACTTGTGTTGTTGATGCGATCAATAATTATAAAATTAAGTGTCTCGGAGGTTAAAGTTGTGTTGTTCAATATGTTATTGCAGCAGTGGACAATTGCAATTTATGTCACTAGCAGATGATTAATGAGAATTCTACAACACATGACCAATGCCGAACAATGCTGCCTATGATGTATATTGTTAGTAGTAGTTGATGTCTTGACGGCCACCTTTTTACCATCTCAGGCATTTTTTATCTTGGTGAACTGGTATCCTTTAAGGTATCCTAGTGGAAACTCTCATTGCGGAAGGGATAGCTTGCTTTATCATTAGGTAGTCTATGATTCTCTCATCATAGAACGAGTATTAATATAACTCCACAGTATAATGGAAATCGATACTGAGATACAAGTATTCTCAACAAAAATGTTGCATTCTCTAAAGATCCAATGTTGCTCGTATTCCACTTTCGTTTCTTTCCAGTTACATCATTCATCTCTCTTTGCTCTTCTAGATCATGACTATTGTCTAACATCTTTCCATTCTTATTTGCTATAAAGTTGTAATACAACCATAACAATCCACAAAGACCTGACCATATACAAAAGTGTACATGACAGAAGATAAAGTTCATTATTCGTGTATCCCATTTATGCCAGCTTCCACCTTTTCTAGTTTCAAAGAATGATCCTTCTTGAGGTACACATTGTTTTTGTTTACATTGATGACATTGTCCCCAGCCAGCCGGATTGAGTGTAAGTATAGTTTCGCGATGTTTGTTAAGATATATCCATAATCGTGTTGGACCAGTTGATAGTAATACTGCAAAGTGTGGTATGAACAATTCAAATCCATGCAATGGTTTAGTATGCGATGGTAACTCTCTCACAAAGTCATGTAGCACTGTCGAGTTGGGTATCGATGCAAACAGCGCATTGGTCAAACCCAAGTTATACGTCTCTGCAACTAACATTTGTTTATCTGTATTCTCATGTAGATTGAACTTGTATAATAACGGATCAACATTCCGTATTGGCAATATATCCATATCGGCGTAAATCCCACCATGATGTAATACTGCAAAGTATCGAGCTGCATCAGCACGTTGTATCGGTGCTGGATATGAATCATATGTATCCAAAAACCAGGGATAGTATTGTTCTATTAACTTTCTATTATCATCATCACTCCAAAACATGTACTTATATGTAGGATGAAGTTCCTTCCATCGTGTTGGTGTATCTGACCATTCTAATGGAAGTGTAGCTTCTGATTTATAGGATTGGTGTATAATTTTTGGTATACGATATGATTCATTATTGTTGTCTACACTTTCACTTGGAGGAGTAGGATAATCATCTAATTCAAATGTTTTAGGAGGTGTACACCTTGACTTTATCTTTGAGTATAGGAGATATATACCGCATATGTAAATGATATTATGTATTGTTAACAGTGATTTCTTCTTTTTCGAAGTATGTTGTTGGTGGCGAGGTGATTGTGATAAAGCAACATTGAAACTTGCTTGTCTGCCATTACTTTTTTGCAACAAGTTAGACTTTTCTTCATTCATATTAGTTATGTATACTGAGTAAATATTATACGAAAACACAGTGCAATAGATAACACTGTAGTTATTATACCAGCAATAAGTGAAACAATCCTCTCGTCTCTCAGCGAGCCAGAGATACCTCAAAACAACTCTAAAAAAAATCTCACCGCACATTTCTTAGAGGTACCATACATACCTGCTATCGTAAAATTGTGTTATTGTATTACTCTTATTTAGCCATGTCCAATTCTCAAACCCAACCTCTCCGGTAAGCTTATTCTCATTTGTTGTCGGTGTGCGCGTTTGGGGGTGTAGTATCAACAAGTTCAAACATTTTTACATCTCACTATTATTTCTCTTTCCTCTCACTCTCTGCTGACATTTGCAATATTGTATTGCAATATTGCTGATGTCAAACAAATATACTGTGATATATTTGAAATATTTAACAATAATATTGTCCCTGCCCCTGATTATGATACAGTATCGGTATGATTGGAGCCGGTACCGTCGGTGGTGGTGTATATGAAATTATTATGAATCGTTTAGGTGGTGGCAGTGATACTAATACAACAACTCCAATCATTACCAAGATTTGTGTTAGAGATCCTAACAAACAACGTGACTTTTCACTTGATAGTTCCAAAACACAAGTAGTTACTGATGTTACATCTATATTAAATGATGATGATATTGATTTAGTAGTTGAAGTGGCTGGTGGAGTTACATTTGCCAAAGATGCAGTATATGAAAGTCTGAAGAACAGTAAGAGCGTCGTTACTGCTAACAAAGCTTTAATTGCAGAGAATCTTGACAAGCTCATTACTTTAGTGGACGAGGCTAATGCAAATAACAAAAAGAGTGTAAAGTTTGGATATGAAGCTAGTGTTTGTGGAGGTATCCCTATTATCCATACTCTTCAATCGGGATATAATGGGGACATCATTAATGAAGTGCAAGGTATATGTAATGGCACAACAAACTACATGCTGGAAAGTCTGCGTTAGTATTGCTTTACTATCATATGATTTCGTGTGTTTCATGTGAAGTCCCAGCGATTTGTATACTTTATTTGAAGAATGAGCCATTGTTTGATTGCCTTCAATAACTATATGAATTAACAGAAGTTACTATCCTCTCTCTTCATTTTCATAAACCGTGAAACGCGCATCTTCCAGGGTAAGATGGAAGAGGGAATTGACTATGATGAGGTATTGAAGGAAGCACAAGACCTAGGTTTTGCAGAAGCTGATCCTACAGCTGATGTGGAAGGACATGATGTTCGTGCCAAGATTGCTATACTTGCCAAATTGGCTTTTGGAACTTCTATACCCATTGATAGTATCCCATGTAAAGGTATTACCAATATATCAACAGTCGACTTTGCCTATGCAAAGCAAATGGGATGTACAATCAAGTTAATCGGTACTGCATGTAGGCAAAGCAAGTTTGGCGAACATGATGGAGATATCTGTGTCTATGTGTCTCCAAAACTTGTGCCTAATGATCATCTACTTGCATTGGCCAATGGAGCTGGGAACGCTGTCTCGATATCATCTGCAAATATGGGAATTGCTTCATTGACCGGGCCTGGAGCAGGGAGATATCCGACTGCCAACTCTATTGTTGCTGATATCATGAGAGTTGCAAACGATACCTGTCCCACAACTCCATTTCCTTTATCCTCGAACATTGACATGAATAATGACTTTGTGTCGTCATTCTACATTCGTATTTCATTTCGTGATGGACTTGGTATTGTAAAAAGTGTTGGAGAGTTGGCTGAACAAACAGGTGTATCAATACATTCGATATTACAGCAACCAATTACCGATAGAATGCAAGCCGATACAGTTGTGACGACTGAGTCCTGTGCACTATCACAAATTCAAGAATTGTGCAATCTAATTGAACAGGAAGATTACACATTGGCAGCGCCCGTATACATGCCACTAATTTCAGATTACTAAATATGGCACTTAAAGTTTAGTAACCATATACTATCACAAGTACTAATCTTATGCATTCAATGGCTCAGTCAATCCAGCTTCCACTTCCGATTGTCGCTCTTCCTTTTCTGCTTTAGTTCCAAGGAAAGCGAACACAGCAGATAAAAAGTAGAACACCGTTGCAGTTATCAAACATTTTGTACCAGTGCCGATAGAACAAGTCTCTTGAAAAGTGACATCTCTCAATGGGCTATCAACAATAGATTCTTGCTATGCTATGAGTAATATCAAGATAAAAGAAAGATACCAAAGATACCTAGATGGGATAATTATTCTTCGATAGGGATAATTAAATCTTCGTAGAGAATAATTTAGAGAAATCCTTGAAGACAATGACCCTATTCCATCTCAGGAGCTGATGTGACATGTCAATTGAGCTAGAATGCTGCGACAGTAAATCGTAGAATTTTGATTTTGACATGGTTTGCTTTGAACTGCTCTTATTATTGTCGTTCACCAGCTCATAAATCAATATTTGGCCATAGCAATAACACAATAAACTCAACGAAACACATATACTAATCAACTTCACCCTCATAATATCCTGACCATGTCTATGAATACATCCTCTTCGTCAACTAAAGCTACAACTAAGCCCAAGCGTCCATTGTCAGCCTACAACTTGTTCTACCGATTCAAGCGTGCCAAGATCGTCGAGGCAAGCAACTCCGGTAATGATGGCGAGGATGCAATCCTACAGCTCGTAATGGCAGTGCCTGGTCTCGAAGATTATGATTCAAGTACTCTATCATCGACCATGTCTCAAGATGAGGTTGCAACTCTCTCCCGTTCGGAGATTCGAGGAGCATTACTAACAAACCTATCACCCAATGAGACACGTAAGCGTACTCATCGTAAGAGTCATGGCGCCATGTCCTTCCTCGAGATGAACAAGGCAATGGTAGCATCATGGAAGAGTATCGATGATACGACAAGGGCTGTATTTGAGGAACTTGCCGAGATTGGACGTCGTCAATATCACAAGCGTGTTGCCGATTATAATGATCAAGAATCATCATCGATGATGATGAATATGAAGTCAGTAGAGAGCCCCAAGAAAAAGATGAAGATGATGCCAATGGAGGTGCCACATACTAGCGGCGTCGAGAAGCTTGTGCATACACCTCCTACCGTCGTCCCAAGCATGGTGGAGTCATCTACATCAACATGGAACTCTGTCCGAGTTGATGAGATTGACATGCAAAGGAAGCCTTCAACTGCTACTACTGCCTACAAGATGGTAGAAGTACCCTCTGCTACTGAAAGTCCTCTCTTTAAATCTCGTCGTGTATCTCTTGAATCAACATATGACGATGTGCTTTGTGTTACAGCACCTATGAAGTTCCCCGAGGCAAGGACAAGAGAAGAAGATTTAATTGTTGACTTCCCCAAGGACAACTATCGTGGTAATGATGATGATTCTCTACTTGTGGACTTTCCATCAGCTGGAAATCATCATTCATCTACTACGTACACAGATGAATCGCCCCGGAATACTATCGATCTTGACAAGCTAGATCTTGATGATAGTTTCATGTTTGATCTAAGTGAAGATGATCGGGGAGAGATGATGGATTGTGATTACGAGAAGTTACCTTCTATGCCATTCAATCACTCTTCTTCCATGAAGTCGTATGGAGATGAAGCTGATTTACCAGCTCCTAACATGGAACCATCTGTGGATGATTTCCTCAAGCTTATCTCTCAATTGGAGGAAAGTATGCCTCAATCTGAAAGGGCCTTGGCTGCCTAAATGAAGGACGGGGTTGATTTGATATGGGTATCTATTAAGGGTACCTACGTATAGTCTAGTTTAAAGATGTACAAATATATGTAATGTATGATAAGCTAAAGCTGATTAATGGACTACTTTAGTTGATAAGTATTAGTTTAAAACTTAAGAATACAAATAGGATAGAGATGGGAGTGGGAGAGACACAACCCATGCAACATGGGAGAGATAAGATGATGTCAAAGAGTCATCCAAGTTTCAATTTAATACCAATCTGAATACCTCTTTACACCTCTTATATCTCTTGAGAATTGACCATCAGTAACGATAGGCACCCAGCCCAACTTTGCTCGTAAAATCAAGCAGCAAGAGGCAGTTGATCAGCGTGTACTGCCTATAACGACATCAAATACCGTATGTCGCATCCAGAACTGCCCTCGGTCTTTTTCAAGTATGTTCGCTTGACTACCAACTCTCATTATGGGCAATACTTGCATATTGAATATCGTACTTCATAGTGGATGCAAATTGATACTGGTAGACTATCTCGTTTGGTGGTGCTACTCTCATACAGGTCGCTGTAGTACTTGAGAACTTTCCATTGCCCATTGCAATAAAAACCTGCTCCCAGATTAAAACAAGGTGCACATCATAATAAGAAACAATTGAGTTGAATTACTCCTTCGGTTAATAGTAGTATACTATTGCAAATATCGAGTAGAGTGATTGCTACTACTCTGAGTCTCTTTGGTTTTTGCTTCATAGAGTTATCGTGTCTGCAAGTGACCACATACACAATCAAAGTATCCCAAGAAATTAATACTCCGCATACAATTTATCATTAACTGCCCTTCTTGGTGTAACACAAAAGTATATCAATAGCCCAAAAACAATATCATCATAGAATTGCAATAAAATATAAAACAGTACAAACAAAAAGAACATTATGCAGCCACTACCACATCCTGACGATTGTCCAAAGCGTGTAGTTTGGGTACAAGATGAGATTAGTGGTAAATGGATGTTAGTTGAGTTATCAGCGAATGGGGAAGTTCAAGATCCTGCTGATTATGAGGATGTAAGTTGTTTACTAGTTTAGTATGTATATGTATTTTTAGATATGTTCGTAGGATGAGCTTGTACCCTTAAGGTACACCTACATATATGTGCACATCTTGTGTTCTATAATTGCAACTTTGTACACTGACACATGCTTCGTATCTCTTAATATACACAAACTCTCAATTATATCAAAACAGGTGGAAGCACCATTATCAAATCAGCCAAGTGGACGTGTTTGGGTTCGTGGTGATGATGGCAAATGGGCAAATTTACCCGTAGAAGCCTCCAAAGAGGAATTAGAGAAGGCAGGTGAGGCAGTCAAGCGTGCTTCTTCTACCAATAACAACCAACATCAACAACAGAAACAGCAAGCTCCGCCACCACAAAATGTAACAAAAGATAAGAAGAGTGCATTAGAATTTCTATCACAACGATTATCTACAAAGTTTGGTCACAATAAGAAGAGTAGTGATGATAAGAAAACTGCATCTGTTAAAGAAGAGAATGACAACAACAAGAAGAGACCTCCATCTCCACCTATATCTAATGACTTTAAACCAACCAATATCAAACCTGCAAACAAAAAGATAGTAGATAAGGCTTCATCATTAGAATTCTTAGCACAACGATTATCAAACAAGTTTGGTAATGAGGAATATACAGATCTTGCTAAAGAATTAGCTACTGATAATAATGAGGATGATGGTAATGATCAAGCACAGCAAGAGGAAGACGGAGATGTTGTATCACAAGAAGATAGTGTGCAATATCATATAGTACAACCGGGTGATACATTAAATTACATCTGTCTCAAGTATAAAGTGACAGCGACTGTATTACGAGTTGCTAATGACTTTATTGGTAGCTCGATACACTTGGCTGCTGATCCAACGAGATTGATTATACCAAAGGCAACATCGACTGTTTCCTCTGATGCTACTCCACCCATGAAAACATTGAGTACAAGTACAACAAGTAAGGCAGCATATGTCAAAAAGAGTACATTAAGTACAACTGCTTGTACAGCCATGTCAGAATCTGATAGAACTGAGCGGAGTTTTCAAACACTCAGTACAAAAGGCGTTGTTGAGGAGGGTATACCCTCAACAATCCCAAGTACACCCTCCAAGAAACGAGTAGGTACCTTATCAGACCTTGGACGTTTACCTTCACTACCCAAACCACCAACTGCACAAGTTGTAAATGTACCTCATAGAAGACCCACTCCTCCAGAAGAAGAAGAAGAATCAATCAAGTATCACTGGGTTGAGAAGGATGATTCACTTAGATGGATATGTCTCAAGTATAAGGTATCCGCAAATGAATTACGTCGAGCGAACAACTTCTCTGGATCAAATCTCAAGTTGGCACCTAAGAAACTTATCATACCCAAGAGTACACGAACGACTAAGAAGACATTACGACCACGACGTCTCAAGAGTAATGGCAGTAGTGCTGCCAATGATTATAAGGGCTCTTCATTGAGACGGAGTAATGAAAGTATTGATGAGAATAATACAACATTGGATGAATCACTTAATACTTCATTTATGACTACTGATTCACAGTGGGATCAGCATTCGATTGATATAGGTGCAGATAATGTAAGTGTCGATGTCGATGCCTTGTATGAGGCTCTCGGTGACCATACCGGTGATCAACTAAGTGGAAACGAGTTGAATTATATACGATCGGATAGTCGATCAACGAATGGCAGTGCGCTCCGTCCAATGCCCATGGTACATTTAGAAGGTGCTAGTAAGTTGTATGGCCAAATGAGCTGTGCATCAGACTCCGACACGGACGGATCTGACTCCGAAGAAGTTAATGAACAAGAATCAATTGCAAGTACCAAGTATACAGTCAAGGGTACTAAGTACCATGATGTCAAGCCTACAGATACAATCGAGTACCTCTGCTTGAGATATAGAGTATCAGCATCAGCATTACGTCGAGCGAATATTGGTTTGACTGGACGGAACTTACAAACAGGTCCAAAGCGATTGATTATTCCATCTTCTGACAGTTCCTCCAAGAAACAGGCAGCCAGTAGTGTTAGTGATATGGATACCATGTCGATTACACATGATGATGACACAAACACAATTGCCTGCTCAGATGGTCATTCTGTATTGGGCGATTCAACCATCGCTAGTCAACTTGATTCGTTATACCTTGTAGATGCCGAGGAAGAGGCGACTGTCTATCACGATGTCCAGCCATATGATACACTTGCAGGGATCTGTCTTCAATATGGTATCAGTGCCTATGAGTTGCGACGAGCCAATAACTTTCGTGGCATGAATCTAAAGTCAGCACCAGATCGGCTTGTTATACCCAAGACACAGAAGCCAACCAAGGACTTTAAGAATATGACTGAGGACGAAAAGATTGAAGCACTGCAAGCTCACATGCCAAAGTCGAGAAAGGCTAAGAAGCCAATGTTAACAAAGGATGAAGCTAGAGCCTATCTAGAATATAATGATTGGAACTTTGACCAGGCTTTGAGAAATGCCAAAGTAGATAATGAGTGGAGTTCACAGAAGGCTAAGAAGCATAGCTAAAAGAAGGATGAGATTGTATCCCAAAGATTAATGGAGATACAAAAAAGTGTAGAATAATGAGTGTTATTCTAATTTACCAATTTATAAGGCACTGTATTATTGTTACTCCCTTGTTCATATTCTTCATATCTTCTAAAGAGCTGACAATACTTTTGGAGCCCAAGTGTCACTTGATTCTTTAGCTGATGAGAAGTAGTGTGTAACTTTACCGTCATCACAATGAGACTGAATCTCTTTGTTCTAACCATTACATCCCCTTCTATGGATAGACCAAGAGCCCGAATCAATTCGGCTTTTGAATCTGATAGAAAGATAATACCCGCATCAGATCCTCCCGAGGACCGTCCCCATGCCTATCATTAATCATTATTGTTGTTAATGAATTATATGATAAGTGTTATAAAAAAAACTTTTAAGATATGAATATATGTACTAAAATACTATCTACTCACCTCCATAACATAAGCATCATTTGTTGCAAGACAGATTGTCATTTCAACACCCTTCGATTTTAGCTCGTCTTGTGCAGTAATGAAACTGGGGAGATGAGATTTCGAGCATCCAGGAGTATAAGCACCTATATGGACACGTCGTAATGAGGTAAGCGAGAGGAAATGATCATATCATATGTAAAGGAAATGATCATTATCATAATACCGATATATGTTCATATTGATGATGATAATAGTTGGTGAGACGTAAATCATATCATATGTACGATATCATAATATTGTGTCCGGTATATGTTCATTCAATTATGGATTTAAATATACACACCTGGTACAGCAAAGATTGCAACCTTCTTGCCTGCAATGAGCTCCGATAGATTAACATCCTTGGGCTTATTGTAGTCAGCCTGACCTTCTTGTAAAATCACAAAGGGGAGAGTATCTCCAACTTTAATTTCCTCAATTGCCGACATCTTCAATGCTGTGCTAGTCTGATGGACGGATGATGTTGTAGGGTTTGGGGAGAAAGCAATACTAGTAGCAACGAGCGACAATATGCAGAGCGATAGTAGTAGCTTGGCCATGATGACGATCATCCAAAAAATGAGAGAGAAAAAAGTTGGTATCCTCCATCTCCTACTCAAGTAAAATGACAGTCCGATTTGTTGTGTGGTTGTATGTGGTATGAGAGAGGATAGTTGCTTAGAAGATATAATGCTACCATCCTTTCCTTCTCTACGTGAGCGCAATCTTCAAACTTTGTATGGTGATACCAAAGTCAGCACTTACACTGATGTTGATAAGTCTCCTATCGGATGTGTCGACATCAAGGTCCGACCTCTTGTTGATTTAATCAATAGCCATCCAGAGTATATCACACTCAGCTCTTGCAGTGGGAGAGTAGCCCTCTTCGACCCAGCTGGTACTACACATAGTGATGTCGAACAGGAAGTTAAGGGTACAGAAATTAGTGGCAAAGGTAGAGGATGTTGGATTTATGTTACACATGATATAGAACCCGATCTTGGACATCAAATTATACATGCACTCAATAAAGTTGGACAAAAGAGATTGGATGCTCGCAATAGTAGTTTTACTGAAAAGAAGAGTACAGCTGACATTAATAATGAGCCACCAATTACATTTAAGCACGAGCCACCTTTATTACATGTCGGAGCTGCAACTCTTGAAGCTGGGAAGAAGTTATTACATATTGCAAAATCTATATGTGCAATGAGAGAATCAGGTTTGGTTGTAACTGATCAGCGGGTGACTGTGGAATTGCGTACTACTGGTACATTGTTATGCTTACCAATAATGTTTCAAATAACGTCATCAAGTTCAAAAGTTGAAGAATTGTCTAAAAGTGTATCTCTGATACCAAATGAAGATTATATAAAATCCTTGGCAGATATGGCCAATGAACGTATGGTGCAAAATGAAGTACTTCTTGATAAGTTATATCATACTGTTCAGAATGAACTATTCGAGAATAAACCAAACTTAAAAGTATCAACAAACAATGGTAGCATAGGAGACAATACAAATCAACAATACCATATTTCTCTACAGTCATTACCACCACTTAATCTGTGGAAGAGTGCTGCCGTAGTGATACCAAGGAATGATAACACTACTAATGTAGATCTAATAGCATTTGGAGGACAAGGTATAGGTCCAGAAACGACATCAAGTAATAACGGAACAAGTAAAAGATGGGATGCAATATTTCGTTTGAGACGAATAAATGGTACATGGTCTGAGTGTTGGGATACATTAACAACTGATCCCTCACATGAATCAGAGGAAATACAACTTGAGACTTCTACTGGAAGATTTCGGGTTAAACAAGAAACAAGCATTGGGCCAAGAGAAGGTCATTGTGCTTGTGTCATGCCAAGCTCAAACTTACAAACCAACAAAACAGACTCTGCAGTACTCATCTTTGGAGGACGGACAAGTGGACCATTGTCACCAACTAATGATTTGTTCCTCTGTACATTTACTCAATCAGAAGAAAAAAATCAAAGTATATGCCTCGGAAAACCACTGGATATTGTTGGCGAACCTCCACAACCTCGCTTTGGGCATACAATGTCAGTTTTGAACAACAGGAATTACTTGGCTGTGATAGCTGGCGGAACAGGAGTTAATGCTGATGGCAAATCTGTCTCTCTTTCTTCAGTTTATACTCTAAGCCATATGAATTTACTAAACAATGAGTCTGCTGGATCTCATTTCATCTGGGATCGTATCTCTGACATGCCAAGTCCGAGGTCATACCATGCCGCTTTTATAGAAGAAACGTCCAATTATATGTTTGTCTTTGGAGGATTGAAAGAGGTCGATGATCCCTTTGGATCAAGTGATGACGATTCTTCGAATATGATGATGATTCAGCTTCCATTTTCTGGAAAGAGTAATAATATTATGAACATAGATGAGCCACTGCCAGCTCTTATTGGAAGCTTGATGTGTTCATGAGGCATGAGGTGTAATGGGTAAGTCGTATGATCATATCATATGTACGATATCATATGTCCGATATATGTTCATTCAATCAAAGATTTAAATATACACACCTGGTACCGCAAAGATTGCCACCTTCTTGCCTGCAATGAGCTCCGATAGATTAACGTCCTTCGGCTTGCCATAGTCAGCCTGACCTTCATGAAGAATCATAGAAGGGAGTGTATCTCCAACCTTAATCTCTTCTACTGTAGCCATTTTCAATGCTGTGCTAGTCTGATGAACGGATGATACTGTAGGGATGGGGGAGAAGGCACTTAAACGACGTAGCTCGTAATCAACTCTCTTTATTATGCAAATATAAATACTACTTCTCGAGATAGGATACTAAATAGCATCAGTCCATAGTAAGAGCATTCCACATGCTTGCCACTTGGTCTGATACTTTCATCTTCTCCCCATCAATCTTGAGTCTCTTCACATCCTGTTGATAGATTTTCTCGTACTTCCTCTTCAGAGATGCCTCCTCCCCTGCAAAAGGATTGAGTTTGTTGTTCACTTCCTTCAACTCATCTTTCTTCTTATCAATACCATCTTGGAGGATACTCAACACAACTTGGTTTCCGGCATTATCAATCATGCCCTTCTCCGCCTCTGTCAATTCAGATTCTAACTTCTCCTTCTTTTGTTCTAACATATCCCTCTCTACTCCCGACTCCATGGGAAGAGAAGGGCTGGGATATTGGGATGTTGTACGTCTAATTGCCCCTCGTTAAATGTTAAAGTGAATGTTGGTTCTTGTTACATATACACATAGTAAATAATTTAAGTAGTAGTAGAAATAAGGACAGATAAGCAGCACAGTAGGCGTAGTAGCTTGACCATGATGACGATCGATAAAAAAAAATGACGAGGGGGAGCTGTTGCAGGAATAAAGGATACCACCTCCAGACTCCTTCATTTTAATGAGGTTGACGCCGACATATCCCATACGGCCAAGGTATAAACTACGGCTCTGATACTCGGTGAATAGATGCATCAATAGCATTGCTATCACCCTGTCAAGTCTTATGTTTCGGACGAATCGGTGTGTATTACCAGATCGATAGAGCATTGTGCATTGAAATCAACACTATTTATATGTGTTTATTCTATTCAACATATCTATTTAATACTGTTTTACTGTTAGATATTAATGCAGTTTATGTTTTCTTATATACTATTCCATTATTTAATATATTAGAACTACTTAGTATTGTTATCCCTCGCATTTTGAGCAGGATAACTTTGATAAGTCATCCCCCAACTCTCTCAATTCGGATAGATACCTCAGATACGCTCTCCTTTGCACCCAACACAATCCCATTTAATTTCTTATATATCTATCCAATTGATACGGCTGGTTGTCGAATGTTGTGCCTTCTATTGCAATATATAGAGCATTATTAACAATTTTCTATTCCCCCATTAATAACACCAATCTATCTTAACTTTTCACCAACATATTAACTTCCCTCTAACATCATAAATCGATTCTATATCAATTAATGGTGTCTTTAATCTATTGTAATTGTTTGGGGGTTGTTCATTGTTGTGTTTGAGAGATGCAACTAAAACCTCTCTATTCATAATTCCTCCTGCTCTCCCCTACAGCCTCATTTATTGCATTAGGTATCCAGCTAGTACATCACTTACAGCATCTAATTCACCGAATCATCGATGTATATATTGCAATGTAAACTATTAAATGGCATTGATAGATGGAGGAAGATAGTTGTACGCATGTACGCATGATGTGCATTCTTGTTGTCGTAAAACAATAATCTGTAAGTAGCCGCCTACACAGTCTCGGCGGCGAGACAAACCGCCCACAGTATTGTAATATATCCTAGATCGTCAATGGACACGTTGGCGATGCTCTGCGGCGGCGTGGGCAGCGTAAGAGGTGGTCTAGAGGTGGTGGTATGTGGCTGTTGTCATGGTCATGTATGTGTTGCTACTCTTTTTTCTATACTTTATGCCCTCTATTCTGTAGAATAGGGCCACTTATTCTGTAGAATAATGGCTTTCTGCACATTAGCTGTGCACTAAGGCAAATATTCTACAGATTATTCTGGTTTTCTGTACTTTAGCGGCAGCTATTCTGCAGAATAATTTATTCTGTACTGATTCTGTAGAATAGCTGCAACAGAGCGAGCAAAGATATGGTATCCTTTTTACAGAATTAAATGGTGATAATGGGCAGTCCGATTGTGTGGTTGTGGTTGGTATGAGAGACCATACATTAGCTGCTATATTAATTATAATGCTACCATCCTTTCCTTCTCTACGTGAGCGCAATCTGCAAACTTTATATGGTGACACAAAAGTCAGCACTTATACTGATGTTGATAAGTCTCCTATCGGATGTGTTGATAGAAAAGTCCGACCTCTTGTTGATTTAATCAATAGCCATCCAGAGTATGTCACATTAAGCTCGTGCAGTGGGAGAGTAGCTTTATTTGACCCAGCTGGTACTACACATAGTGATGTTGAACAGGAGGTTAAGGGCACAGAGATTAGTGGAAAGGGAAGAGGGCAGTGGATATATGTAACACATGATATAGAACCAGATCTTGGACATCAAATTATACTTGCACTCAATAAAGTTGGTCAAGAAAGATTGGATGCTTGTAATACTAGTAGTACTGAAGTGAAGAATTCAAGTGACAATAATAATGAACCACAAATTACATTCAAACATGAGCCACCTTTATTACATATCGGTGCTGCATCTCTTGAAGCCGGGAAGAAGTTATTACATATTGCAAAATCCATATGTGCAATGAGAGAATCAGGTTTGGTCGTAACCGATCAACGGGTGACGGTAGAATTGCGTACTACTGGTACGTTGTTATGCTTACCAATAATGGTTCAAATATCCTCAAGTTTAAATGATGAAGAATTGTCTAAAAGTATATCCTTGATACCAAATGAAGATTATATAAAATCTTTAGCAGATATGGCCAATGAACGCATGGTACAAAATGAAGTATTGTTAGATAAGTTATATCATACTGTTCAAAATGAACTATTTGAGAACAAATCAAATATGAAAGTATCAACAAACAATGATAGTAAAAAAGATGATACAAATCAACAATACAACATTACTCTACAGTTATTACCACCACTTAATCTGTGGAAGAGTGCTGTCGTAGTGATACCAAGGAATGATAATTCTACTAATGTAGATCTGATAGCATTCGGGGGACAAGGGATAGGTCCAGAAATGACGACATCTAACAATGGAACAAGTAAAAGATGGGATAAAATATTTCGTTTGGCAAAAAGAAATGGTTTATGGTCTGAGTGTTGGGATACAATAACAACCGACCCCTCACATGAATCAGAGGAAATACAACGTAAGACTTATGCTGGAAGATTTCGAATTAAGCAAGAAACAAGTATCGGACCAAGAGAGGGGCATTGTGCTTGTGTCATGCCAAGCTCAAACTTACCGACCAAAACTAACTCTGCAGTACTCATCTTTGGAGGACGGACAAGTGGACCGTTGTCTCCAACTAATGATTTGTTCCTCTGTACATTTACTCAATCAGAAGAAAAAAATCAAAGAATATGCCTCGGAAAACCACTGGATATTGTTGGCGAACCTCCACAACCTCGCTTTGGGCATACAATGTTAGTTTTGAACAACAGAAATCACTTGGCTGTGATCGCTGGAGGAACTGGAGTTAATGATGATGGCAAATCTGTCTCTCTTTCATCAGTTTATACTCTGAGTCATATGAATTTACTAAACAATGAGTCTGCTGGATCTCATTTCATCTGGGATCGTATCTCTGACATGCCAAGTCCGAGGTCTTACCATACCGCATTTATAGAAGAAACGTCCAACTATATGTTTGTCTTTGGAGGATTGAAAGAAGCCGATGATCCATTTGGATCAAGTGATGACGATTCTTCGAATATGATGATGATTCAGCTTCCATTTTCTGGAAAGAGTAATAATATTATGAACATAGATGAGCCACTGCCAGCTCTTATTGGAAGCTCAACCTTGAAATTAGACGACCTACTACTGGTCGTCGGAGGTACAAACGCTACTACTTTGTCAGATGCTGCTGAGAAAGACAAACAAAGACCAATTAGCATCTTCACAAAGGAGCAAGATGAAAACAAACTTGCCAGAGCAAACATATCTTCTGTCGAGCTGCTTAAGCAGGACGAACACTCAAGTGGCAATATTGACTTGGGCTCGTGTGTACATCACTGCCTTTTAGCTTTACCCAAAGATGACGGCAGTATAACATCAGCTGTAGTTGTTGGTGGAGGCGTGCCGTCATTCTCTTTCGGTCAATCATATGCAAAATCATATGTTATAAATGTTTTGAGAGGTGATGCCAGCAAAGTAACTGAAATCATTCCAAAGCTTGCACAACTCAGTATGGAACCAACAGAGACGATGGTTTCATCTAATAATAAGCAAGAAAAAGAAATCACTGGCAAGACCTTAACCAAAACTGATGTAGTTCTTGTTGAAGCTCGTCGGGCAAAGGAAGTAAAGAATGAGTTAGATAGACTTGGATTCTTGGATAAACGATACAAAATGGTCAAGGTTGAAGATTCTAATCGTCTTGCCATACCCTTTACAGAGCAGTTCAATGTCGAAGCAAGCTTAAGTCTTAAAGATATGGTTGTCAGAGTTGGGTTAGAAATGGTACCTTTCAGTTCATCGTACATGTCAAAGATCAAGCAGAAAAGATAATAGTTATAATAATAATAATAATATCTTACAAATTTAACACTATACAAATCTCCAATAGTGAGTACACGCTAGGTCTTTTGAATTGGCATAGCTATACATCCACCCAAGGTCGCCTCGAGGCTACTGACGGTCTGTCCTATCTGCTATGGCAGGTAACAAGCTTCAATAAGTGCAGCTTACAACACACTTGACACTTCAGCCGTGTTGAATTGCCACCAACTATTCCTCTGTAGTTCAACACAACTACATGTCTTCCTTTCCTTTACTGTACCATATCATCTCCTCCTACCTGTTCAGTAATAGAAGGATACCACTAACACTGCTGGCGGTATCCTTTTTACCTCTCATAGTAAGATTTTAGATTTTGTGGCTGTGATGAGTTATTATTTGAGGTCGTCAATAATAGTAAACACGGCAAGAAGGTGAGGATATACGGTCGTGTATATGTAGGGAGGTATGTGTTTTTATTGGGGTAGATTGTCGGCGACGGCGGATCTCAATACAGCTTAAAAATAATACGAACACATCTTGTGTCAAAAATTGTTGACAGATTGACCCTCAACGATATATACGTATATACACTCCACGGCGGATTAATCGGGATGTCTTTTGCAAGAGATAAGCGGGTAATATAAAGAGGTTAGATTGATACGAGAGAGTTGGGGGGCGGTCCGGATGATATTTGCAATGATACCAAACTTCATTTGTGTGGTGCAGGGGCTTTGCAATTCTCAATTCTGATTGGCCTGGTATCATATTTTTTAATACTGATTAAGATGCAATGGTTCAATTATTCAATGTGTATTTGTGCTGAATATTATGGTCCAGTGGGCGTTTGTTTGTGGTATTGTTTATTGGGGTGCCAGTGATATCTGACTTTATGTTGGGGTTGTATCATAATTGTGCGTTGGAATTGAAGCTGCCATACTGGCCATATCTAATTGGTTGTTTGGATATTTAAACTCTTCTAACAATCCCTCTTTTTCTCTGTCATCTGTATACTTATTCAACAAATACAGATAGCACTGTTTAATCAGAACCACATTTAGATAAATACCAAAGAAAAAAACAAGTAATCAAGGATGTCAACATCAGGAGGGGCAGCACCCCTACGTCTCGGGCCAGGATGGCGTAAATCTGGTACAGGATTTCAACCCCCACCGGCAGTTCCGGATAGAGAAGAAAGTAGAGAACGATCTGGAAGTCATGCAAGTGGCGGTAGCGGTACTGGGTGAGTAAATACTTTATACTTCATTATTTTACAAGGATTTGAGGCAATGGGATAAGGATGATATGAGTGGCTTAAAGATTAGATGTTCATTTGGCAAATAGTGGAAAGGATTGATTTCTTATTCTTCATACACTTATCTTATCCCATGCGCTCACCTATACATATTTTTAATGTTAATATTCTCTTAGAGGTGGAAAGGATAAGAATCTTAATCCATTTGCAATGTTGGATGATGAAGAAGATGCCGGAAATGGTGGAAATAAAAATAATGGAACAAGTGAACCAAGTAGTGGTGGTGGGGGTAGATTTAGTAATCTTAAAGAAAGTGACAATCGTCATCCACCCAAACGAGGTGGACGATCCCTCGCTGATTTGGCAAAACGTGTGAGTGATCGGGGTATTGATGACAACCGACGTGATTCACGACGAGATCCTCGTAACCACGATAGGCCATCTTCCGCTGGAATTACTCGTGTACGATCAGGTTCTGGGGAAGGATTGGGGCATGGGAATTATGATCGTGATCGTAGTGCAAGTCATGGAAGTAGTGGAGGGATGGAAAGTAGTGGTGCCAAGGTGATTCGGTATACACGCGAAAAGTTATTATCATTACGTGGTAGAGGTGATGATGATATACCAGATTGTTTGAAGGCGTTGGAGGACAGTGTTGTTGTTTCAAAGACGTCACAGGATCCCGTATGCTGGGATACATTTGACTCTGATGAAATCTGGGCATCCACCGCACATCGAGGTGATCGACGAGCATCTGATCGAGGTCCTCCCACTGGCCCTTCAAATCGTGATGATCGCGGACCACCACCTAATAGTCGCGGCAGTATGGACCGAGGATCAATGGATCGTGGACCAATGGATCGAGGGAGATCATCTGGAGGAGGTAATAGTGGATTTGGCAGTGGCCGATGGCAGCGTGGTGTTGCCGTCCCGGACAAAGAAACTCGTCCTGACTCTCGTGGTCGTTCAGGAGGAGGAAATAATGCCCCTGCTCGTGATGCTGATGATTTATGGGACGATCCCACTCCTACTACTGGTGCCGCATCAGATTTCTCTGCATTTGGTGGATCATTGGAAGACGATCTTCCCAAGGGTAAAAGTGGCATGTCTGGAGCATTCGATCTGGGTGATATGAGTGCCGCTGCTTCTGCATTTGAGAGTGAATTGCACGGTGACAAAGCATCAAAGAAAGGAAGTGATACTAATGGTGGTATCGGAGGTGCATTGGAAGATGAAGAAGAAGGTGTTACACATAAAGTTGATTCAAGTCGACCGTTGGCAGGTACTGGTACAACAATTCGCAGCGGTAGTGGTGATGGTGTTAATGTATTCGAGGACTTTGGAGATGATGAGGAGGAAGAAAAAGATGATGATATTCCAATTAAGAGTGGCACTGGGGCAAATAGTGCCAGTTCACGTTTGATGGGTATGATTGGAGTTGCAGGCACTGGCGAGGCATCTGGATCAGGGGCTAAGACAGAACCCACTACTACTACTACTGATGATAATGATGCCAAGAAGAAGTCTGAGACTGAAGTTCAAGAAGAAACAAAGCCTCGATCTGATAGTATTCCGAGTAATCCTTGGGGTGCCCCTGCTGTGTCAAGTAATCCATGGGGTGATTCTGCAGCCGCCGCCGATTCTAGTAGTGCAAACAAACAGAAGGAGGAAGAGGAGAAGCGATGGGCAGATGCACAGGCCAATCAACAGGCTGAGAAAGAGAAGCAAGAAGCTGCTGCAAAAGAAGCAAAGGCGAAAGCAGAACAAATGAAAGCTCAACAAATTCAAGTCGAGCTTGTTTTGATCGAACGCATATCAAACATTCTTGAGAATTCATGGGGACGATCTGATCTCCCTTCTATTCTATCGACATTGCATGCCAATGATTCTCGTGTTATTGCTATTTTGTCAACAGTCGATGCTCTTCGCCAATTGATTGCTAGACACCCATTACGTATACAAATGGGACGTGATCCCACCATGGGTGCCGAGATGGCAGCGCTACGGATGACAAATGTTCAGTGGAAGGCACATGAGCTTCGTGAGAAAAAGGCCCAAGAACAGGAACTTCAACGTCAAAAACAGTTACAAGCTGAGAAAGAAGCTCGTGCTCAGATGGAAGCAGAAGAAAGAAGGAAACAACAACTGCAGCAACAGCAATCAGCTCCACCGGTGGTTACTGATGCACCTTGGTACTATGCCGATCCACAGGGTAACATCCAAGGTCCTTTCGGTGGTGATGAGATGCGTCAATGGCTTGAGGCTGGATACTTCAAGGGTGATTTACCAATTAGTCAGAATACAAATGGACCATTCCTTGCTTTGAATTCCTACTTTTCGGGTGATCCTAGTAATGCGTTCAAACCCGCTGATAATGGTGCAGCCAAGGCTCGTGAAGCAGCAGAGGCCAAGGCACGAGCCGAAGCTGAACAAAAAGCAGCTGAAGAACAGGCTGCACGTGAAAAGGCAGAGGCCAAAGCTCGTGCACTTGCTGAAGCAGAAAAGAATAACCAGCAATCGACACAATTAAAGATGATGTTGGGTCTTGGTGGTGGAGGATCTTCTTCTGATGGAATTGCAGGTCCCCCTCA
>Ga0214477_100192_pt1 | contig 43022 bp, 37 predicted proteins | sample M1_20Mar14CPVII9_FD_165058 | JGI IMG/M metagenome (GOLD analysis project Ga0214477, IMG submission 165058) | Marine eukaryotic communities from Monterey Bay, California, United States - M1_20Mar14CPVII9sort6BwellC16 | ecosystem: Environmental > Aquatic > Marine > Unclassified | place: USA... | reverse complement strand
GAGAGTTGTTTTGTCGTACCACTATCCATCATGTATGAGATTCTTTCTGGTACCTTGGCTGATATTCTGGGCTAATTGGCTATGATGCCAAAGGGAAATTAAGCTAAAAGTAATACCATATAATACACGAAATCTCATTAAACTTAATCAAAACTTTATCTCCTACCATGCTCGAAATCTCCCCTTCCCATTCCAACTCTCAACATCTCCCCCCCACTTCTAATACACCTCGTGCCAGATGTACATCACGGACGTAAATTGCTCGAGGTAGTAATTGTTCGTTTCTTACCAGTCCTTGGATCTGTAATTGTCACTGTCGTAACAGCAGGTGCCGTCGATTGAGTCTCCTCCTTCTTGCTAGGCTGTGCCGTCTGACGAGGCTTATTCTCCTTCTCAGCCACTGCCGATGCCCGTGCTTGCTGTTGTTGCTGCTGTTGGCGTCCTCGATTGACAGGGGCGGCAAAAGTAGCTGGTTGAGTATTACCGAATCGATTAGCAGAACCGATCCTAACACCCGATGCTTCTGAATTGCCAATCTGACCAAGAGGTGGAGGCATTTGAGGTGTGGGTTGTCGGACTTGATTACTTGCTTGATCTACGTTCGCATTTGAAGGAGGAGTAATTTGAGGTGTTTCCACCTTTGGAACTTGAGGAGGAGGTTCACTAGTATTGACTTGCCTTGGAAGTAGCACTGCTGCATTTGATGATGGATCGGGACTTGCTGCTGAAGGAGAAGAAGATGGGATACTAGACTGTTCAAGACCTGATAGGAACCCATCATCTCCACCACCACTTGTTGTGCTTGATCCTTGTTTCATTACATTGGCCATACTAATCGATTTACCAAATGTCTTCTTCTTATTCGTAACTGATTTGCCAAATGACGTACTGGATTTGGGTGTTGGTCCAGCACCAAAGAGTTGACTACTGCTGCCTTTTAACATTCCGCCAGCTCCGCCAGATGATGACGAACCCCCCTTGAAGGATGACTTGCCATAACTCTTCTTGACTGCGGACACGGGTGACTTGGCTAATCCTTGAGTGGTTGGACTGCTACTCTCTGTCCCCTTTGTGACAGGTGGTGGTGGTAACGATACGGGTGCAGCTTGCTTCGCCACAGGAGTTATGGGCTTAGCAGTTGATGTCGAAATTGATGATTCAATGGGTGAAGAAGAGACAGCCCATCCGCCTGGAGATCCCTTCCCGGAACTCTTCTTAAATGAAGACTTGGAAAAGCTCTTCTTCACTGGTATATCACTGCTGCTGCCACTACTCGGAGACGAAGGGGGTGTTTCACTTCCCTTCATTGTTACACTGTTCGATAGCATGGAGGCGGCAGTGGATGAGCTACTACTTGTACCAAAACTGTTTCCCATCCCTCCGCCACTAACAGGGGGTGTCGAAGATCCAACCATCTTATTATCAGAAGCTGGGGGTGACGATTTCATCTTGAACGATCCTTTGGCAAAACTCTTCTTCACAGGCACGACGTTATCACTACTTCCACCCATAATATTACTCTTGGTAGAATAGGATGGAGTTGGCAGAGCTTGGACTGGTCCATTACCACCACTTGATGTCGGGGACTTGGCCACCGGTGTCTGTTGAGATGATGATGTTCCACTGTCGATGGCAGATTGTGCAGCCTTCATTGCACCTTTTAAGTTAGTCTTTGCAAATGATTTCTTAACTGGTGCTTTGGCTGATGAACCTTTGGTTGGTAACGAGTTAAACATGGACTGCTGCTGCTGGGCAGGAGAAGTTGCTGCCCCCTTGACAATCTTGGCCATGCTAATGCTCTTGGTAGCCTTAACTTTTGACACGGGTGGAGGTGGAGAAGATGACGCACTGCCACTAATGCTACTACGCTGAACATCCTTCTTCATTGCAGCCTTCTTCTCGGCTACACTAAGCAATACCTCTTCCTTATTCGTTCCTCCCTTCTTGTCACTACTAGCAGTAGCACTACTACCACCTCCCTTATTCGTTGACAACGGTGGCAATCCCTTCCAATCTTTACCCTTTTGTTTCGAACTATTCATACCAGTAGCCAATGTTTGTATCCATGAAGATGCACTTTCTAACTTCCATACCTTACGTCCTTTATTATCGAGTGTTAATACCTTCTTTTTAACTTGGGTTGGATCTTCAGTGCCTTTGACAATGTTTGACATTGAGATATTACCTGATGATGACGATGTGGCGGAGCCTTTCAAGGGTTGAGTAGGAGTAGTAGTCTTTGAGGCTGATACGGTGGCCAATGCTTTCTCACCAAAGTTCACCGACTCGTCGGGTGATGCATACTTGGGTGTATCACTTTTTAATCCATAGGGTGTTGGTTTGTCAATGCCCTTCCATTCCTGTTTCTCCTTCTTCTGCTGCTGCTGATTTGTTGTACCTTCCTTGACAAGCTTTGCCATACTAATACTCTTCTGTGCCTTGACTTTATCTGTTGGTTTTGGCATGTTGCTTGATGAACCTTTGAGTGATGGTTCAATTGGCTTCTTCTCTTCAACACTAGCACTTCCACCGCTAGCACTGACACTATTAGCAGCATTATCAATCCTTTCCCAATCACTACCCTTCGGTGGTACCAACTGCTTCAGACTACCATCCTGTAATCCATATGGAGTAGGCGTTTCCATCTTCCATTCACTTCGTTTTTGTATATTCTTACGTGTCATTTCATTAGCTTGATCTTTCACACTTGTACTTAATATTGACTTTTCACCATTGAGTTCGTCTCCGTTGGATAGGATTGAGGAGGCAATGGTGGCGGAACCGGCTAGTAATGTTGCGGGGAGTATAAATCCTGATAGACCTTTTGATATAACGGATGTTAATGCATCGGATGGTGTTGCTGTTGGTGGTGTTGTTGTTGAACTGTAGTGAATATGGTTGTAACGAGTTAGAGATGTTGAGAAACAAAAGTGTAGTAGTCGGTGGGGGTGAGTTAGAGATGTTGTGATAAATAAGTGCATATCATGTGCACACATTTTTTTTCAACATTGCAATAACAAATCAGTATAAACCTCTATCCAATCAAAACAATACAACTTACCCAACAGCAGCCTTACTCTTACTATTTCCACTACCGCTACTCTTGCTACTATTATAAGTATCAACAATTGATTTCATAGCCTTGTATTCCTCGTTATCTTTCTTTTTATTTGTGGTTTCTTGTTTCTTGTCAACTACTTCTACTTTAGTAGAAGTAGTTAATGATTCAGCATTAGCCGCCGCTGCTTTTGTCTCGCTCTTAACTTCGGTGTTACTCTCTTTAATCTCGTCATTTTTACTCTCAATATTATCTTCAGCATTATTATCTGTACTGCTTTTAGTTAATTCAGTAGTAGCCTCCTTAGGCAAAGTTGATGCATCGACATCTGTATCTTTAAGTGTTTCAACCTCGGCCCGTGCCTGAATATTTTGTATATATGGGACGTACAGCAATAAAGCACAATGAATTAGAAAAAGATGAGACACACGTGAATGTGTATTATATATGTACCAAGCAATTGCAATACACATCAAAATATCTTACCTCATTGCAACCACTACTCAATTGAACAATACCTAACAAACTTGATATTGTACATTGTTTTAACAATTGTCTACGATTCATATTCTTACTGTTATTACTACCTACTACATTTTGTTGTTTATCGGCGGTAACAGTAGAATCCAGTTCATGCACCGTAAGAAGTTGATGGCTGCCATCATGAATTTCATTTTTAGTATTTGACGAGTAGTAGAGTTTATTAATTGATGGCCTACGCGAAACTACGTTGTTTGACAATGAAGGTGTAAATGATGATACTACTATATTATTGGTAGTAGAATAGATTGTTGATATCCCCGCTAGTACGGGGGTAATACTAGAGGCCAATCTCATGGTTGTGATATCTTTGTGTCAAAATGTGATAGCTAAAAGGATTTGTTTGGAAGTTTATGCCAATTCTGCCCATGGGCTATCCTTGAAAGTTTTATATCTAAAATAAAGTAGAGATTTAGATTCAGAGTATATATATTACTAATAAAAATTATACCTATTTATGTCATAAATTTTTCAATTCTAAATCTGACACGATCAAAGATTTTCAAGATTTCAGTCGGCATCAAGCTCTCTCACTAACAATACATAGCAACTCAAGCGTCTCTCGTCTCCTCTCTTCTAAGCAAAGATAATCAACAAACCATGGTAAGAGATATTATGTAGTTTAAGACGATGTTGGTGATATGATCTTGTTTTATGCGGCGTCGAACGTTGTGGTTAATATAAATCTTTTACGATGCTCACACAAAAATTCTGCTCTTTCAATCCTCTCTCTTATCATATAATACAAAAACAACACAACACACAAAAGCCTCCATCAACATATCATATCGAATATGCCAAAAGTTCACGATCTCAATGTAAAAAGTGTAAAGAGAAGATTGCCAAGGATGACTTACGTATTGTCACTAGTGAGTTGATATACAATATTTTTTGTATCGTTTTTGGTATGATCTATATCGTTTGTGTGTCTCACGTATTGAATTAATATTGTTGTATGCATTATATAGGTGCCTATAGTGAAACTCGTGATATGGATTTTGTTAGGTAAGTTTATATCATATATATCCACACCCCCAAAATTATCCATCATACCAACATATACAAATTCTCATACTTTTTCATTCCTTCTTTTCTACAGCAACTATCATGCTACATGTTTCCAAGTACCGCCACGGGCAATGGCGGGAATGTCAGCTGAAGATTTTGTTGAGGAACATTTAGTTGATAAGACTACTGACGAGGTAAGAGATATATCTATTCATTATGGTGGTGCCGATTGAAAGAGATTTGAGGAGAGGGTATAGATTTGGGATTGTTTAGGAATTGGATTATATTGGGTTTGGTATCATATGTTGTATAGCGTAACCTCTCATATCATATCGTTCTTGTTATCTTTTTCCTTTAAGATTTTGGATGATGAAGAGAGGAAGCAGCAGGTGATCGATGGTAAGTTTTGGGGATTTTGTTTTGATAGGATAGTATGATTTTGTTAATGAGGGGATATTCTAACCTATATCCTCCCATCATATCGTACTGGTCTTAAGGCATCTCTGTAAAACCTGCCAAAGCGAAGAAGCAGGCAAAGAAAAAACGTAGTGCTAAAGCAATCAAGGCCGAGGAGGAAGAAGAGTATTCACCCGATGACAAGAAGGTCAAGGCTGAGATGGAGGCACAATTCAAGGAAGAGGAGGAGGCCACCGAGGAAGGGGCTGTGGATGTTCAGCAGCAGTGGGTTGGATGGTACGTGTGCATATGTGTATATGTTGTTATATGTCTATGCCTATTGTTTTGCCGTATAATACCCCCTCTCACACTCTCATGTTGTCATATAGTGAAAAGTGTGAAAAGTGGAGAAAGCTACCCGCCGATGTTGCACCCGAGGACTTGCCTGACGTATGGTATTGCAGTATGAACACTTGGGATGTTAGTTTGGCAAGTTGTGATGCCCCCGAGGAGGCTGGAGCTGATGACGATGCGGAATGTTAGACACGAGGGTATCGGGGAAGAAGAGAGATGGGGAAGTGGGCACAGCGGCGGAGGTACTATGTTTTGAATTCGCGGGACGAATATAAACAATGCACTTGACAATATATCCTGCATTGGATGCAGGAGGAAAGAGTAACTCTTACGGTCTTAGTAGACTGGAAGGCAGTGTCTATAATTCAAGTTCATAATCAGTATTTGTTATCCAATAGCCAATAGAGAATGGTCTATCCCTCCCTCCCTTTTTGGAATACCCTTGGCTGTTCACCTTTTGTTCAATAATATCTTTCTTTCATGGCAGAACTACTTATACTCTGCTACTACTCCTCTAACCAACAAAGCAATCGGAAGTTAGTAGTAGGCAACAATAACGAGCGAGCAGTGAGTAGAGCAAATCGCCAAATCGATCTGAATCCCGGATGAATGACAGATGGCAGGGCAAATGATATGGCAGACACGCCACCAACTTCTAGATTAAGAAAGGTAAGAGTATAAGAAGAAGGTATAAGAAGGTAAGTAGGACAACCCATTGTTATTGTAGCGACGGCGGCGGCAGCGGCTAGTGGCTATTTTGTTGGCGGCATTTCCTAGTCCGATAATCATATTATCATTGGTCAACTCTCTATCATTGCCCAACTTAAACGTGTTGAGGTTGAACATTGTTATAGTTATATCATTGGTATATTAGTGGTCCCTCGTGTTGTTCATGAATAGCTGATTGCAATATTGCAATTTTATGAATATGCTATGAAGAGAGTTGTACTGCCGATATATATTATTTGTGAGAGGATATCGTCGGCGTTCCTCTGACAATGACGACACGACATGCTGATGGTACACCCGAGAGTGTTTCTAATTGGAGGTACGGAGATGGTCACGTTGCAATATTATAAGCAGGCACATCGTTAGGTGGCTAGTGGTTGAGAGATCGTATTCATATGCGGTGAGGGCGAGGAGGGACATATAAATTTGTGCATATCATGTGTTATCAAAAGTCAAAAGTTGTGCACATCTTATGTCCGCTAAAAAGTTGGTTGATATGAGAGGATATAGATATGAGAGGGTACAGATGAAATGAGTCGGAATGTTTCATTATTTGATATTTGTGATAGAAGATATTGTACCTTTTCATTTCATATCACACAACTTACTAACAAAAAAATGACATATCTTATGCACACTTTTTTCTCCATCCAATTCTAGCAGATACAAACCGATATACGAATCTACACCATACTGTATCCCGATATACGAATCTACACCATACTTAACTTAACAATATGGAATACGGTTCAGTAACCTCAGTTGAAGAGCTCTGTGCCGAAATATATACGGCGAGACTTACTGCAAAGATACATTCAAAGATTAATGCAAAGATGGAATTGCTTCGGCTAGAAATTGCTATTTTACAAGAACGTCTAAACAAGCAGGCTCAATACCGTCATGCTTCCATGGCATCACAGATTAACTTTCAACAACAGATGAAGTTACAGCATGCCTTATCCTTGTTAGCATTATCTTCTCAAGCAACTGCAACAACAAATCATCTACCGGTGGCCATGAATCCCTCAAGTCAAATTAACGTCGATGTATCGTCATTTACTACTCCACGTCCGCTGTCCAACGCTGCTGGATTGGCAGCTCGTTCTGATCAACAAGACCGTCGTTATCTTGATTCAGTAGACCGTCAAGATGAGAAGGCAAGTGGAGACAAGGCTAAAAGTAACGCTTCGGCTTCATCTAGTGGTAAGAGTAAGAAGCCAGTACGGCAGAAGAATGCCTCTAGGGTGAAGACGGCTACTTGTCGACCTGATAAGATATGCAGGCATGAGGGTTGTCCAAGCCTCAAACAGGCTCAACATGATGGATATTGTATTAAGCACTGCAAACAGCTCAACAACGCCAAGTGGGCTGAGTGTAAGAAAGAGAAATTGGCAAGGAAGATGATGAGGAAGGATACCGGTAGTAGTAATCAGCAGAAGAAACCCTGTTCAGGCTGGGCATAGTCTCGAAGTGACTTGGCTATGGGTTTTGGGAGGAGATGAGGTATATATGCCTTGACAACTTATGTCAAGGAATGAGAGGAAATGGGAGGAAATGATATGAGAATGAAATCAACAACAGCAAGAAAAAGAAGAACCAATGTATCAATATTCATTAATTATATGTTTTAAAAAACCACTTAATCAGTCCGACAATCGTCCAACATACCTTTTTCACAGTAGTCATGGCAGTACATGCATAGCCGGTCGTAGCTACTTTAGTTCCTATCTTAAACCTTTTGTACTAGAATCGGCAGACTTTACTGAACAAATTGAGAGTATGGTAGGATCCCATATGGCTGTTCACCTTTGGCAGGTTATAGTTATAGCTACTTTACTACCTTCCTATCTTACTCCTAGAGACCACTTACTAGAATCGGCACCCCCCTTGTTACTTTACTGAACAAAACTATTGATCGTACAAACAATAGCTCCAATAACTGAACATACCAAGATCACCCAAGCAACCTTAATCCACTTATCATGACGGTCACCTTTATCATCTAATGATGTGGGTACGGCACTCTCAATAACTACGAAGCAACCACAAGGCAATATAAAGGCAATTAAGAAACCGAAACTACTCCCGATGAAGCCCCAGATAACAGCCACGCCTTGTACTGCAACTGCACCCAAGTAGCATGTTATTGTTATCAACAACGTACTACCATAATGAAGTGCTGTGTTTCTAAATATGTAATCGGACTGAATGGGATCATGACGGATCACCAATGAGAGCCTGCTTTGTCTTCGTGGTCCCATTTCACTTACTGGTGGTGGTATAATCTCTTTTACCTCATCTTCTGTTGTTATAATAGCATCGTACTCCGTTTCTGCCTTGTTTAAACGATGAAATATCTTCCAACATGAGTTGTCTTCTTCTATATTTGATGTGCTATTGACATTATCGAGACCATTGTTGTTTCCGGACTGATGATGAGATTGATGAAAGTAAATGTCAACAACTTCCAACAAAGCCTCTCGACAAGGCAGTGACATAAGAGGCATTGCCAACATGATGGTAAGTCCAATACCGATTCTACCAAGTAGAAAGAGATAATATTCTTCAATATCCTCTCCTTCTACTCGTCCAACTTGTACATTCCGTAATATATTTCCTTGTGTTGAGCCTCCTGCATATAAATAACCTCCCAATCCGAACATGTACATTAAAGAGAATGATGCTGTTAATGAATACTGTATCATTTGTCGTGTCCTTTCTCTTGTTGGTTGACGTAATGCATTCTGTATTGATATGATATTGAAATGGCAAAGGAACGATAGCATAACAATCGGGAAGGAGAAGAGTATATCTTGTAGTGATGGTACCTTGAAGATTTCAATATCATCCCATGTTGATAATCTTGATGATTCATCATAAATACGTTGATATCCGCCACGACAAAGTGCTAGACATAATATGAATATAGATGCCGATCCAACATAATTGAGATATCGTAATGCATGTAATGATCTTTGAAATAGAAATGGTAGTAAGAGTATCACTATAACCAACAAGACGTAATCTCCATTCATATCAGTACTACTACTTCCACTCAATACTACTTCACCAACTAATGGACTCCATATATCACGAATTAATACCATATATGCCATAATAACGAACATTAGGAAAGTAAAGAGTAACCAACTAACACTTTGTTCGGCTACTTCACCAAAGGCACTCCGTACTACTTCTCCATAACTAACATAAGTAAGTATGTGACGAGGTAGAGTGAGCAAAATTGAAAACACAGACACATCAAATGCACAAAATAATAGAAAACAGACACATCATATGCACAAAATATCAAAACAACTCCTTACCTCGAACCGCCCCCTCGTCTACTACAATAACATAACATTACTAAACTACTGTATGTCATGTAAGTTGATAATATCATTGCTAATGTTGTAAATGCTATACCACACTTTTGAAAAGCTATGGGGAGTGAAAGGACTGGAAGATACACGTTTCATAGTTTATGAAGATGAAAAAGTGAAAAGTGATTGCAACTTCTATGTTAGTATATGTGGGTTGCAAAGGTAATCAAATAAAGGCAAACTAAGTTCAAATGAAGCAGGTAGATTATCGAGACTTCATATTGAGCACACATATGCACATATGTAAACAACAGAACAAAACATGGACTTCCCTGCACCTCCGACTATTGTTGCAATTAAGTTGAATGTACCAACGAATAGGTTGGATGGACGTTCATTAGAGTCAAATGGTGGAGCTAGATGATCTTCGGGATGATCATTACTATTATTGTTGCAATTGCTATTGTTGATACTTTCGAATCGTTCATCTGGTAGTAGTTCATTGGTTATTGTGATGGATTGATAATTTTTCATTTTATGTATTGAGTTCTAGAGAGAGAAGGCAGCCACCAATCTTTCTGCGGTATAATAATAATGTTCAAAACTAGTAGTATATCAACGACTACTGATTGGGTACTTTCCGATTGTATAGCTGTTCATTGTTGCAAATGATGTTATGTGTTCACTCCCTGAAGTATCATTCTTCCGCCAATAAAAAAAATGACGAGCTTTACAGGTGGAATAAAATCTTTTTGACATAAAGAGTATGATCTTGACCTGCTGGCTCGGCTTGCAACTTATGTATTGTGTTTAGAGAGGAACGGCAGGGTAAACGAACACAGCTCTCATCAGGAAGACAGCATTGAACAGATTTGAACAGGCAGGTAGACCACAGTAAGTGGAGGATACACAACAATAGAGCGGTATCCTATTGAAATAATAGACGACTCACATCCTGTGCACACTTCTCAGCACTCTCCAGTACAAAGAGGATGGTTGACATTCGGAACAATGTATGTAAATATCTATACAGTTATAGTTCTTAACATATACACTAATCAAACTCTCATGTACATGTCTTTACAATTCTCAACAACTATCAATATCAAACGATATCTATCCCATCTGCTCAAGCATCGAGGATGTCATTACAAACGTATCATACACCAAGTTATTATGTGCAATGATATTTGGTATACGCCGATGCAAACCCACATCATAGTTCTGTGCATTCATCGTCAAGTATGTGACGTCACCAAGTACCCCATTAACATGCTCTTTCAAAGCATAGAAAGTATACTCAAAGTAATAGGTATGATATTCCTGCTTAACATCTTCATCATTTGTTTTGCATGCAATCCAAAACTCGTTGGCAGCACCCTCATCATTGTTTTGTAACAATTCATATAAGAACACATCCCATACATGAGAAGAGATATCACCAGTGTTAACGTCAAATAACAAGTCCTTGAAGTCGTAGCCTAAATCTTTAATTTGTTGTTCCAAATGAATAGCTTTACAAAAGATTGTTGAACAATCCTGTGGTAGGAAACCATACTTGGCATAGATTGGAGTCGGATTCGATGGATCATCATAACTTATAGTCAAGGATGACCCTGCCGGTATATCGTATAGAGCAGAAACATATACATCTCCTTGGTCAACAATTATTTCGCAATTCGGCTCAGAAGAATGATTTAGGTAATCTACCATTGGGGCAATGAGCTTTTGCCGTGACGGCTCCCATATCTCACTATGGGAGGCAACGGTGTTAGTTAAGTACATCATGACGGACATGAAACAACAATAAGAAAGCTTCTTACTACTTACTGGAATCGAGTTAAAGCGACGTTATATGCCCAGCGAACTAACGAATCATTATTAACAGTACCTTCCATCAGAGGAACATACTCAGGAGCACGTAAAGCATTTACAAACCTCGAATATGTATTCCTCTCATTCATACATTCCATTTTTGCGTATGACGGAAGACATTCGAAGCAGGCCTGTAGTAAATAGAGTAGAGCATATTCATATGATATGAGAACTTCTGAGCATATCATACAAAAACAAGTGACCCGAATAGTAGAGCAGAGCATCCACTAGAGCGGCGAAACAATTGATTGTTCTCTACTATATACTTACATCAGTCATTGCAACACCATTGTAGAAAACTCTAGGGAGACTATTCAACCATGGATAGTATGCCGACTTCTCCAACTGTTCATACTCTACAAGAATCTTAACCATCAATCGGAATAATGGTAAGGAGAAGGCAGTTGACTCAATCTCCACCAATGATGCCTCGGCCTCTGCTATGTAATCACCCATTTCATACAATATCGAATCACTATTAAGTACTATATCAGCTGGTACATATAGGATAGTTGATCCTGCCGTTATTGGTGATTGTGTTATCAATTCATAATCTTTATCATCTGATGTGTATAATTCAACGCTTTCTGCTTTTTGCATGCCGTTGAATGCAGCCCATGTTTCCATTGGTAATACCTCTCTTGTTGCATATTCTGATATTAGTACATTGAGTGAGGTAGATGATGATGATGATGTCTTAGATCGGAGTGACAACGATGATGATGGACAGAATGAAGTTGCAAATGATGCATCATAAACTGAGAGAGAAATAAAGAGGAGCGAGAGCTTCATTGTTAGAATAGCAGAGTATATAAATTGCAACTCTGCTATGTACAATATTGCTTACATCATCATCCATCTACTAGCCAATGTTGTCCAGCCATAACCATCTGGCTTTTGTTTTTCTTGTTCTCATCCCTCAGCTTTTTTTTTTTATGAAGGATACCATACCGGAGGAAACTAACTGCATTAAGTTGTATTATTGGCAGGCTTCAGAGAGGAATAGAATGGTAAATGAATAGCTCCGTGGTGATAGAAACACAGTTATAAACAAAGAATTAAGAGGCGAGCAGCTATGGTGGAGATGCTTAACGTAAGATGCGGTATCCTACATAAGAAGAAGAATTAGATACATCTTTTTTCCACTTCTCCACTTCTTGGTTCTCTTCCTTGCTCATGGCTACAAGTTTAAACTTTTGCACCATGTTTAACGCAAACTCCATCCTTTCCTCTAGCATAGCTATTGCATCCTTCGTGAGTGCAAGTTTTCCTCATTGCCCCATGCCTAAAACAAACTCCCTCCTTTCCTCTAGCTAGGCTGTTGCATCCTTCATGGCTACAAGTCTTAACCTTCTTCTTGGCCCCATGTTTAATACAAACTCCACTGTTCTGTACGTAGTTGTTGCATCCTATATGGCTACACGTCTTTATCTTTGCACCATGTCTTCTACAAGCTCCTCCATTTACAGCAAGGTTGGAGCATCCTTTATGTCTACAAGTATACTTCGACCTCTTCTTTACCACTGCACCGTGCCTCATACACACCCCTTCTCTCACAACATGGTTGGTACATCCTTTGTGGCTACATGTATACTTCATCACTTTTGCACCATGTCTAATACAAACTCCATCGTTTCTAGCAAGGCTAGAGCATCCAGCTGATGAGCAAAGCCTCCAATACCGTCCGTTCCTATAAACTCTCTTTATGTCGCCAGTTACTTCAATCTCGTTGCCAGTTGATAATACTGCCACCTTTCTTTTGTTAGATCTACTAACTCTTTTGTTATTCTTATTGTATGTAGATTTTGGATTATTGCATGTTACAGACTTCTCTTTCTTTGCGTCTTCTTTAGATTTGATGTTCTTTAGTCGAGAAGATTTGCGTCGAGATGTTGTTTGTGTAGACGAAGCCGAGGACTCCTTTTCCTCTTCACGAAGCCTTTTTGCAGTTTGACTTGTTCTATATACAAACTCTCCAAGCTCCTCATCTGAATCATCGTATGAAGTGGTAGTGATTGATGTTTTGCTTGATGTGGTGGATGTTTCTAAAGATTTAGAGTCTGTCAATTGAAAAGAGCTTGGTCGATATGTCTCAGCTGTTGGGGCAGCCGCCCGCTCTTCTCGTCGTCTTTTCCCTTTTGCAATGTAGTATTCCATTGTTGTAATATATTGTATTCTATAGTTGTTGTGTACTACTCAATCGATGTGGAGATATCAGATGGGGCTGCTCTTTAGATGGATGCAAACTCTGCCGCGCTCTACTAATCAATCTCAATCCAAGCACTATCTCAACTAATAAGCCTAACCCTAACAATACCAAGAACTGATGGTTGCAAGTTGCAACTGTATTAACCGCCGTTGTGCTTGTTGTTGGTTTGATAGGTATATAGAAAAGTCTACGATATTGTTTCAGTTGTTTTGCAATCTGATGCTTCTTACCTTCCTTGCAACTGAAAGCGATGATGACTATGCTTTGCTAGTCTAACTTGCATACTACTTCAAAACAAGCACCCGAGTACTCTAAGAACATACCAAATCAACAATAGATCTTTAGATCAGTCTCTCTCTTTGACAGCTGACAGTACAACACATCACATCCTACATAACTTCTACTCCATACTAAAAAGGATACCGCACAAAGATACTGACAGGACCAGCACCAAGCAGAATTTCATATATATGAAGACGCCTCATCATACAGCAGATGCTAAACGATGAAGCTGATAGTTGGAAGGAAAACAATATCACTCTCTCTATGATTAGATCATATCGTATCTGATAGCCCGTGCAGTAAAGGATACCGCTACACAAAAAATAAAATGAGATAAAAAATGGATGTACCTCTAGAGGTACCATAGACTCCAAAGTATCATTCCACCGCGCCGATAGTTTTAGGCAAATATCTGGTGTATCATCGTATAGAGCTATTTCTTAGGTTTCATAAACACCAGTATATGAGATACAAATCAAAATATTGAGCGAGAACCAGTAGTTATAAAAAAGTGTACAAACACCTACACTTCATCGCAATATAAATCTATTGCAACACAATATAATAGTACGGAAAGTTATTGGACAATGGAGAGCATTAATAACAAAAGAAGAAAACAATGTACTGATCCGTCGGATAGTAGTAGCATCATTTGTTGTATCAATAACTTGACTGAAGATAATCTCATTGCAATATCTAAATATCTTCCCAAGACATCACGTGCGTTATTCGCTGTAGCTTTGACGGCACCGTCTTCTTCGTATCGTCAAAAGAATGGAAAGCCAAGTTGTGCAAGTAAGGCAATCATATCAGCTGTACACTCTACTGATTCGTACACTTCGATAGTCGATACTCTAAGCAAAAAATCTCCATGGCCTCTAAGAAGACCACGTCCTCAAGGTGATTATCATTTTAGGCGGAGTGTAACAACAAAACAGATTAAAGAGTATTACGATTGCGGACCGACTTGGGAGATATTAGACTTTGTAGATATTGGTCAGTCATTAGCATCAAAGCTCACCGATGATGATTTATATGCCATGTTAGTATGTATCGATGCACAACATAATCTCAAGAGATTAAACCTTACACATTGTTTCAATATTATCGGATACGGACTACAACCATTGCAATCATCTACTACTTTTGAAAAGTTAGATCTAGGCCTTGGTCGGCAATGTGAGAAACCAAATCAATATGATTCAGAAATTCGAAATGCTAATCTTGAAGCAAAGATATCGGAAGAGGTTGTATTTGGCATCCTCGATAGTATCTTGAATGTAGAAGGGAATGCATTCAAACGTTTACAAGCACATGGTAGCATGTGGGAACATCAAGATGCTCCTGAGTATAATCCTGAGACTGATGATTGGGGTGCTGATCCACCCGGTTGGTACAACAGGAGGAGGATATATCCAATACCAAGTATAGCGTTTAAATCATTCTTGGAGAAACATAACAATCATTTGCTGAATGGCCAATCAAGCTGCTGCTACTTCGGCTTAAATGACGATGAGGAGCCAAAGCACTTCCTCACCAGAATTGTTGAGAAGTCGTCAGATATTGTAGATACATGTATCAAATGTGGTAGCGTTGATTTTCATGTTTGTATGGACTGCCATACGGTATATTGTGGTAAAAATAATGACACATACATCCACGGGCTGTTAGATACATCCCGTTCGTGTCAACTTGATATTCTAAACTGGTGTCAAGATTGTGCAAAAGTAAGCTGTAACGCATGTGGGAGGAATAAGACTGTGGATTGTTGTGAACAATTATGTGGAGCGGAATATTGTAATGACTGTCGGGATATAGTTTGCCGAAATGGTACGAACACGTGCACTAGTTGCAAAGGGATGGTGTTTGATGGGTTATTAGAAGAGAAGAACAGACTGGAAGAAGATAATTCATCAAAGCAGGCAGAGATTGATCGATTGAATCAACTAGTTAGAGATTTGCAGCTGTCGAAGGGTACTTAGAAATCTAATTTTACTATCTTAAACATCCTCATTAAGTCTCCAAGTTGGACTATTCACAACCTCACGACAGGATTGTTCTAATTCAGATGTATCATCAAAGCCTGGTATGTTAATAGCAGTCCAATCGGTATCATCACAATCTTTCTCAGACCAGATTGTCCGTCCAATCCACTCCGTAGCTGTTAAATTATACCCCATTTCTTTAAATGATGCATACATCATTGATAAAGCTCGTATATCGGGATGGTAATGTCCACTCGAAAAGTTAATACCAGTTACCTCTCCATTTTCGCCAAAGTACATCTTCCCGGCAGCTAGTGCCGGCTTCCCTGATAGTACTGCCGTATGTTTAATTGAATGATACCTATCATGATCCCAATTAACAACATCAACTATATACCAAGTTTTATCAAGATCCCACATGTACAAATGAGAGTCATCAATTGGACTAGGTGGTACTAACTCATTGTTGTGTTTGTATCTCCATATTAACTTTGTACCATCAGCCGATGGTGTTATATACACCTCGTGTAATGACCGTTCCGTATCATTAAAGTAATGAACTGTCTTATCATTAAAAGTTTCCTTACGACATTTGATATCCTTTGAACCTTCTGTAAAGTTCATTGGATATCGAATTGTATGATTTGATACCTTGACGAGATGATTAGGATCAGTATGTAACTTTAATAGATTATCTTCCAAGACATATTGACCTGCACCATAATCTAACCAATCGAAGAAATGTAATCCAGAGAATGGTTGTTCATGTTGCCATAAGGAGTAGTAGGCACCGAAACAATCACCTCGTCGATGACCACGAGGATCGAGGACCTCCATGAATGCTGCTGCTTGATGTGTAAACCCTTCATGTGCCGATGGCACGCTTATGCTGCCTGGTGGGCCTTCGTATTGTTGTAACATTTGTGCAATGTGTTCTTCTTCCTCTTCTAATGATATAGCTTTTGTCCACCACTTTTGTGACTTGAATTCTAATGTTGATGCCGTGTCTAAGTCTAAATGTTCCCATAATATCGTATCACGAGGAAGTGTAGAGTAGAGATCAATTATTGGTATCATTTCTCCTTCGTTTGTCGGGAAGTTATGTAAAATTGCTTTGCCGTCATGAGTGCATGAAACTGCAACACTATCTCCATCATCGTTTGTTGGACGTAAACTTAAAAACATTCGTGTGTTATATATAGATTTATCAATAAAGATTGAACGTGGTGGTGCATTAGTTTGAAGGAAACCAAGTCCATTGGAATTGTTGATATCTTTTAGTTTGGTGTTTAGTTTTGTGAATGGTCGTGCCGATAATTGTCCCTTGCTGCCCAATTTATATGTATGTTGTGAACAATCAGATGTTGTAAGTATGATATCATCACGAATTAACATACCTTTACACGAGCTTTCAAGCTGCCTGTTGTTATGTAAAGTAATGAACACATTTCGTGCACAACTTGGTATATTATCAAATTGCTGAGCATCAGACGACGATGAGCGGCTCACATCAACGCTAGCACTAGCACCTCTAAACCCACGTAGTGCTAAATGATGTCCATCAACTAACGAATACCTTGAATATACCAATCCTTGCAATCCAACAATGAATGATACTAAACCCACGAAGGGTAGTAGAACGATGAGTAATGATTTTGCAAAGCCATGTGTGTGAATTAATCTGTTTGTTGCTTTAATGAACTTTTTGTAGAGACCATCACAATCGACATCGTCGGCAGCAGTATTAGTAGTAGGAGGAGGAGAGGCCATCATATCGATCTATACACTGTACCTAGTGTTGATTGTGTTATGAGGGAGAGCAAAGCCGCCCGTGCCGCATTACTAATATCGACTATCACAGCAAGAATCTCTTTATGTCACGGTATCTTTTCAGGATAGGATACCACCCAACCAAATTATTGATCGATATGGTTAATGCTTGAGTTGCTATTAGATAGAGAGTGGATAATACGCCGAGACGCTCATATAATCGGAGAGTACATAGCTATTAGTAGTTGTCGGTCGAGGTGTAGTAGTAGTTTTTGCCTAATATTGTACCGCAATAGAGATTTGTAGCTGAGTTCTGAACAACTCAAATAAGGTGCATCAGATAATTGCAAAAGCAATATATACTACCTCAGCAAATCAAACAACAGTACTACCAGTAATAGTTATTACTAAATCAGTTTTTGATAGTGCTAGTGGTATTAATTCGATTAGTTGAGCGGTTTTGATATTGCAACGTGGTGTTTGGAAGTTGAGCTGAAAGTAAGTGGAGTAGTAGTTTTCTTTCGCAAATCAGCCCCATCACACCATATCGATCAGTACACATATACTACAGAATACAATACAATACAAACAATGGAATACTATATTGCAAAAGGGAAAAGACGGCGAGAAGAACGGGCGGCTGCTTCAACAGCTGAGACATATCGACCAAGCTCATTTCAATTGACAGACACTAAATCTTTAGAAACGTCAACAACAAGCAACACATTAATCACTACCACTTCATACGATGATGATTCGGACGAGGAGCTTGGTGCCTTCGTATATAAAACAAGTCAAACTGCACAAAGACTTCGTGAGGAACAACAGCAGGCCTCGGTTACATCTACCCAAACAACAACTCGACGCAAGTCTTCTCGATTAAAGAACATCAAATCTAAAGAAGACAAAGAGAAAGAGAAATCTCTTTCAATAGTAACATACGGCAGTACCCCAACTACAGATAATAAAAAGAATACCAAAAAAGTTAGTAGATCTAGAAAAAGGAAGGTGGCAGTATCATCAGGAACAGACGAAGTTGACGACAGCATGGCTCCAGTACTAAGAGAAGAGTTTAGAAACGGGCGTAGACTTTGCTCGTCTAATGGATGCTTCAGCCTTGCTCGGAGAGGAGGAGTTTGCACTAAACATGGTGCCAAAGTTGCATCGAGAAAGATATGTAGTCATGAGGGATGTAACAAGTACGCTCAGAAGGGAGGAGTTTGTATTAGACATGGGGCAAAGGTTAAAACTTGGGACTAAAAAGGATGCTCCAACAAAGCTGTAAAAGAAGGAGTTTGTATAAAGCATGGTGCAAAAGTTAAAACTTGTAGTCATAAAGGATGTACCAACCATATTGTGAAAGGAGGAGTATGTATTAGACATGGTGCAAAGAGGATTACTTGTAGTCACGAGGGATGCAACAGTTTTGCTCAGAAAGGAGGAGTATGTATTAGACATGGTGCTAGGTGTACTTGTAGCTATGAAGGATGCAACAACCACGCTCAGAAAGGAGGAGTTTGTATTCGGCACGGGGCAAAAGTAAAGGTTTGTAGTCATAAAGGGTGCAACAGCCATGCTAAAAAGGGAGGAGTCTGTAGAAGGCATGGGGCTTACAAGGGGTGAAAGGCCAAGTTCACTGCAAGCATCTAAACTAGGTGTAGAGATCAACATGCTAATAGTTAGATAGTAAAGTTTGTTCAAAACTCATATCAACTGAAAAGTGTGCATATCTTATGTACATTTACTCTCCATAAATAAATCTATGCAAACAAGTTTGTAAAAAAGTTTGGCATATCACTACCACCCTTGCCATTCTTATTTGATACCTTTGTCAATTTCATTTTACTATCCAATTCACCATTATCAACAAGTGCAGCTAACTCGGCACAGCCACCAATGCATTCGCCTCCAATGAATATCTTTGGCAGTGACGTCGCACCTGAATCAACTAACTTGGATAATGCCACGCGAGTTTCGGATGCTTCCCCGCCCAATAAAAACCATTCCTTGCCTAATTCTACATTAGTGTATTCATATCCACTTGCTTCTAATATTGATAATGCTTCAGTGCTGAACGGGGATAGTCCATATGTATAAATTAAGACCTTGTTTTGTGATTTTAATACATCGATATCACCAGCTACTGCTTCCTTATCAACATTGGTAATAGCACCAAGTACAGCAGCCTGTAATTGAGCTTCTAATCCAAAGATTGGTTTTAGTAATGACATACCATTGGCTGCTAATTTAATAACTGGGTTTGGCATTGCAGTTGGTGTTTCAGTTGTTGTGTCGGACATGGATAGAGTTGTGCTACTACTTGTTTGTGTAGGAGTAGATGGAACAAAGGCCGAAGCCGAGGAGATTAAGGCTAGTGCGAGGATGTTAGAGAGCTTCATGATTGCAATAGGTAGATGTATTGATACTGAATTATGCGGCCTTTAAGTATTGCAACTATGGTATCATCATCGTCGGTAGATTGATGAGTCATTGTGCGTTTTTTAAAAGCAGTAAAAAGATACCTCCCACTTTTGTATAGAGTAGAGAGTAGTTTAACTTGACATGTAAATAAGATCAATCATTTGCAGTTGGGCATTTACATGACCTGGTCTCACTAATGCATTACTACTCTTATGAACTATGAAGTGAACACATGTGTTCTGTATCAACTCTATCAATCTCTGTGTGGCAAGGCAATCCCTTTGGAATGAACACAAGATGTGTTCACATATCAAGTCAAGTCTAATCTAATTCAGCAAATTATTCATCTCATCCTTTCAAAGGTTGAGATACAAATGCTTGGGAGAGATAGTAACCCCTCAACAAAGTCTCTCCTGCTGGTACCACACCACGGTCTAGCCTCTTGAATCCTAATTGAAGTACAATGCCCTTTCCGTCCTTATCACCAATCTGTATCCAAACCTTAGACGAAAAGGTCTCTGGCAATTCAATACCCACTTCGTCGTAACTGTTTTGAGAAGTAGTATGCTCAACCGTAGGAAGTGCAAGTGAATCAAGTGATAGGGTAACTTGTTCGTAGCTCGATTCCTCGTCATTTGATGCAAAACTAGTACGAGCAGTAACCTTGGCAATAGGCATGACGGCCTCTCCGTCACCGCTAGATTGTAATACTGACAATTTGAGCCTTTGAAATGGACCGTGAGGAGTGTCCGTAATAGTAGCTCCTGCACCATTACTACGCACGGGGACGAGGTCATATGATGCCAAGGAGCTGTTGCTGTTTCCACCGTCGGACATAGTTAGTACTACCTTTTCAATAGATTTAGTAGACGAGGCAGCTTTGGTTGATTGAGGCACTTCCTCTTTCTTCTGATTGTTGTCTTGATCAACATGAATGTGACTAGCCGATGCAACATTATCATTAGCCAAGGAGGTTGCCATCACTGACTCGTCCATGACATCCATCATACCTCCTCCTTCCCCACCATACACTTCGGATGCAATACGACGTAATGCTTCATCCTTGGCATCGGTAACACGAGAGAAGATCTCATCCCACTGTGTATCAGCTACCTTTTGCCAATACTGATCATTCGTCATGTTACTACGTTTACCACCCACGATGGATTCACGTAGTACATCTACTCGTTGTAACAACAATCCACTCGATGAGGCATTGCTACTTGGACGATGCACACCCTGACCAGCTGGAGGTACACCAAGGATAGACAACTCATCTAAGTATCGTGCCACTTCACCTAGAACTGGTAATTGATCCAATATCGATTCATGGATATACTTCCGTACCTTCATTAGTTGTGATTTGCGATATTCGTCTAATCCATATGATTCACGAAATGTTTTGGATGTAGTGAGAGAGTAGAGTGCTAACCACGGCTGACCCTCGAGTTGTGTAACACGTAGTAGTTCCGATGAGACGACTTGTTTCCATTCATTTTGTTCGTCTAACTTTTCCCAGACCATATCGTTCTTGTTATTAGTGTTGGTTGATGATGATGCGGATGTTGATACCCGCTTTTCAACACTACGACGTCTAGTCCATGGCGGCTCCTCAATCAACGGCACTAATAACAGTGGAAAGTCATGCACTTCCAATACCCGACTTAGTAAACTAGGTCCTAATTCATTGACATTCTCACAACATAGATATCGTGACAACGCTACGGAGGCGATTGCTGTTTGATATTGGGCATCGTACATTGAATCTTTAATCTCGTCGATACGTGATCTACTTTGAAGGTATGTGGATAGTTGTGATGCTGGCATTGGATTCTTTTGGCGTAACAACGCTGGATGATTGGTGGATTCAGATGATCCGAGGAATATCTAATGGGGTGTGTATGAGATGTGTGTATGAGATGTATGTATGAGTGAGAGAGGTGTTCAATTAGCAAAGCAATCCATACTACCTACTAAACAACAACCTACTCACCAATTGTCTAGCACAATAATCAATCAATGATAACAATACATCATCTCCACTACTACCATCTAACAATTCAGGTGGTATACCTTTATAAAAGATTAATGATAATAATGATATGATTGTTGTTTCGGCATGTAGTATGAATGCTGTACGTAATGCATTGTTATTTGATGCCAATCGATGTGCTAATCCAACCTCAACTTCTACTTTCGATGATGACGTAGGATTGGTATATTCAGCTAAAGAAGAAGTACAGATAGCATTATCACCACCATCAACATCATTCAACTCGTTATAGCAATCATTCAACTCATCTCGTTGACCACCCTCAATCTCAAATTCAATCTCCTCTTCTGAAATTGCAGTGCAATTCTGTGAACGGCCTTGCTTACTACCATTGCTACTGCCAAACAAGACATGTTCACGCCATAATTCAATACTCAACAAGGTACCAACCAAGCATTCAATCTTTGTTGTATCATCTAGGAATGCTTGTACTATATACTCTTCTTCTTCTATGCCATTCAATGCTGAGAAGTTGTTGTTATTGCTGTTTGATAACGTAGAGAGAATGTCACCTAGACCAGGCGTTGCAACTACTCCACCAACTCCACCGCTACCATTTATATTAACAGTACTACTTTGCAATGAACCAATAAATCTAGCAGACAAATGTGCTTGTATTGATAACTTTTCGAGATTGATACAATAACTTGTCATAAATTTTGTTGTTCCTACTTGGGTTGGTGATGTTAGTGCATAGATTGATTGGAGGAGTGTTGATGTTTCGAGTCCTGGTGATACCATTGTTGATAGATTTATGTTATTGTTGATATTGTTATAGTTTGTGGTGGGGGTGGATGAGTTAGAGGTATAACCATTTTGCAATGATGTCATTTTTTTTTAGTTTTTGTTGAGTGCTTGAGAAATGATAGAGTGCTCCTAAATCAAGGCGTTAGATATACCGCTGCTGAATACACGTAATCTAGACAAAGTTTGGAAAGAGTATATGCATAGAATTGCAATGGATAGTTTCTAAATTCGGCGCCGTCGTCCGCCGAGCATACCTAAGAGAAGGAAAAAGGTATGATTCGTTATCCTAAACAGAGTTTTCTTTAACGAAAACTGCATTGCATAATATCACGCTTCATCATGTTTAATACACCACCACGTTCGTTCTGTAGGATGTAGTAGCCGATAGTTATTGTCAATATTAGCATATATAGTATTAGTACTTTGTCTATTTTATATCGTAAGGCGGCGGCGTATCAGATACACGACTTATTTTGATAAACATTAAACACGCAGCACATTCTTTTTGCAAGTTGGTGCACCTTTGACCTCGCTTCGTTATAATTATCGAGGTTATTTGGTATACAATTATCTCACGTGAACAGGGTATTAGTATTATACCGGGTTGATAACAAACATATAATTGTGGTAGTATATGGTGATAGCTTGAAGTGAGGTGACTATAATCAAAAGACGAGAATAAGCTAGAACAACAAAATTACAAACACATCACCCAAAATATGTCAACAACCAATATAACATCATGTGCCAATTGTGGCAAGGGAGAAGAATCCAGTATCAATCTCAAATCATGTGCGGCATGTAAGATGGTTAAATATTGCAGTAGAGAATGTCAAATTGTTCACCGACCACAGCATAAGAAGGAGTGTAAGAAGAGGGCCGCTGAGCTACATGATGAATTATTGTTCAAACAACCGCCGCATGAAGATTGTCCTATATGCTTTCTACGAATGCCATCTCTGGGTTCAGCTAAGGCATATTATTCATGCTGTGGAAAAGTTATATGTTGCGGATGTATCGATGCGGCTAAGGCAAGAAATGGAGGTTACCACGGACTGTGTCCCTTTTGTAGAACTCCAGCACCAGCCTCCGAAGAGGAGATGGTCAAAAGAAATAAGAAACGCATGGAGTTAAACGATGCCACGGCAATCTATAATATCGGAAGTTTCTATTTTGATGGGGAGCATGGATTACCTCGAAACACGGCCAAGGCGTTAGAACTATGGCACCAGGCAGCAGAGCTTGGACATGCTGAATCATATCACAATATTGGTATTGCTTACGATGACGGAGATGGCGTTGAAATAGACGAAGAAAAGGCCAAACATTACTATGGATTAGCAGCTATGAGAGGACGCATATTTGCAAGGCACAATATCGGCTTTGTGGAGTATAAAGCAGGCAATATGCATAGGGCCCTAAAACATTTTATGATTGCAACTACAGGAGGAAGTAAGAAATCATTAGAAACTATCAAACAGTTTTACTTGAATGGATATGCAACAAAAGACGACTATGCGAAAGCATTGAGGTTATATCAAGCATATGTAGATGAGGTCAAGAGTGAGCAGAGGGACAAAGCTGCCGCATTTGATAATGACAAGTATTATTAGGTAGGATAATGAGAATAAGCTGGGTGCAAAATGTCACTATTTACTAGACAAACACTAGTCACTTGAGGCAATATGGTGGGTTATTTTGGAGTGGGGTATTTAAAACTTTCGTTCCCTCCACATTCCATCTATATCATCCGCCTTTGCCTCCTATTTATAAGGCTCAACATTACGTCTTTAGCAGCGCTCCACCGCCCCACAGTTGGCACGGCAAACCCTTCCTCCTTTAAACTGACCAATATCATATTATACCCTAATCTGAATCCGAGTCGGAATCGTCCAATCCCAAAGCAGCCGTACTACTTGCCTTCTTCTGCCCTTCACCCCCATCTCCCGACTTATCCCCACCTCCTTCTGCTGATCTCTTCTTCTGTCCCAATCCACTACTCTCATTTAATAACCTATCATCATCTGAATCATCATCGTCATAATGATCTTGACTAGTATCGTGTACAACCCTACTCATATTCCCCGACGACGAAGCCGCACCACCTCTATTGTTATTATTACTAGTAGAGGCAGAGGCGGCAGCAATTTCACCACGTTCGGCAGCCTCACAATCATCTAACCATTCACTAAATACATCGATTGGTTCATGTAAGTGATGGATTGGCATTTGATATGATGCCGAGCACATTCGACATGATAGGGAACCGACACCTTTGCCTAAATCCATTTTACATTCAACTACATCCTCTGTTTATATTTTTGTTGTTGTTAATTGTTTGGTTGACGTTTTGTGTGTATATATGATCATGTATTTTACGTATGTATAGGATTTGTTAAGTTAAATATGGAGAATCATTTGCAAATTACGGAGACAAAAAGAGTTAGAAATGGATCAATATTGAAGATTAGTATTAGTATACCAAATAACTTTCACTTTTAAAATTGCATAGCAATAAGCAAGTGATTATTTGCAATAACAACCGCATATCAAACTACAACAAAAGAACACAACTAACGTACCATTTGCACAAAATGGACATTTAAATCTCCGAGCTAATTGCGGTTTCTTTTCTATTGTATTATTAGAAGTAAGAGATGAGACAAGGACGGAGGTGGTGAGATAATGATGTGCATATCATATGTTCATATTTATTCGGCATAAAAACTTACTAGTTTGTGGCGCCTGTTTCTTTGCCCTTTTACCCATGTTTTATAGTAATATCTATATGAAAACGCTTCCAATATCAATCCAAACCCTTGGTACAGCTCTCGCGCAGGTTCAAACTCAATATTGTACCTTATTTCATAAGCATAGTACGATATTCTAGACTTCCGTATTATAGCAGTTAGATCGCTAAAATGACTAGCGATCTCTGCATTTTCACACACGATGGCGCTCTCATATCCAGTAGTTTTATGATGACATGCTGCTTCAGGTGGATGGGAAGGCCTTCAGTTTGATTGGCTGGAAGGCTATGAAGTTGCAGAGCTAGCTCATAAAATGTTTGTTGATAATTGCAAATCGACGATAACATAACTTTTATTTTCAGACTCCTTCTTCTATTCATCGTCATAGTCATACTCATCACCAACAAAGATAGTAGTAATCTAATGATGGATAGCAATATATCTAATTCTAATGCTGACGATCTGAGATTTGCAATGGGGATCAAAGAAGAAGAAGACACCGATGGTAGCAGTGACGATACCGCACCATCATCGATGGTGGTATCGCACATCAACTTTACAGCCATCACGATGGATGAATACCCTTCTCGACAGTCTAACAATACCATCAGGTCATCTAGTATTTGCCATCATAATTGTAGACGGAGACGAAAGGTACGATTTGTTGACGAGGTAGTGGATACATCACCAAATAGTCTCGTTACAAACATCGCTTTTCGTCCAACCACAAGAGCAGAAGATAAACATATTCTTTACTATACACAAAAAGACTTTACATACTTTGCAATTGAAGAACACTATTATCAAATGGAATTAGTAATGCATAAAGAATCAAAAGAAATAGTAATGTTTGGTTGGGAAGATTGTATAATCTTTGAGAGTATACATGATCATACTGATATGCATGTTAGAGATATCACAAAAGAAGATACACAAAATGGAGAAGAATGTGCAATACATATTATGCATAAGAGTCGTAGTCTTCGTGATTTTCATACATAGACCAATTTTAAATACTCACTAAGAATAGTTGTATTGTATTGCATTGTAGAAGAGAGTATGTGTAAATCTTAGAAAGCTAATCCGAACTGCTAGTAAGGATACTTCGCCGAGTAAATTCTGCCGAGAGAATCAGTAATATGTAAGGATGGAGACGAATATTATTAGATTTATCTTAACTAACTTACGAGTCTATTCTATTGGTAATGTCCTCTCAAATTGCAGCACAAACTCATGTACTGTATCGCATCGAATGAATCGTCCAATTTTATTATATTTTGTCCCCCCTAAAACAGAAAAAAGTTTGCATACACTTTGAACATGTCGTGTATCTTTACAAACCTTGCATTTACACATAACCTAGTAATCTCTTTACATTGTTCCTATAGACCATATCTTGCTTTTGTCTCTTCAAGTTCATATCAATATCAATTGAGGATGGTACTAGACAACTACTTGCAGGTAAGCTTCCTGCTATTCCACCGACAGTTAGCGGTTGTACAATCGCCCGAATTTTTAAAGCTAGAGCAGGCAGGAGCAGCAGTGGTTGTCTCTGGGGCAACAGTAGTTGTAACAGGAGCCACAGTGGTTGTGGTGGTGGTGGTATCGGGAGCTAAATGGGCGAAGTATGATGGGGTATCTCAAGTCAGCTTGAATCTTGATTCAAAACACACATATGCTGATAACGACTGATACTTACGCAGGGTAGTAGTAGATGTCGTTCCAGTCAAACATTCACATACTGGTGCCACCGTTGTGGTGGTTTGGGGTGGCTCGGTAGTAGTGGCTAGAATGAGGAGTAGAAGAAGAGATGGCATGTTTGTACAAGATACGGAAAGATACTATTGACAATGACAAGAAAGAGTTTGAACAGAGTATCAATATCAAGAATACTCACTTGTGGTCACTTGAGTAGTAACAGGCGGCACCGTTGTAGTAGGAACACCACCAGTGCATTCCTTTTGTCCTCCCCTGATGCTCTCGCAAGTACCAGCACCTGGGCAGCAAGGTGTTCCATTTCTTCCAGAACTGCATGACTTATTAGCTTGTGCACAGGTCTGCAGATCACGACGAGTCCAAGGAAGAAGACTTTCTTCAGCGGGAGCAGGGCATCCACAATCAATCACAGCATCTGAGCAAGGAACTCCAGGATTGACACTACTAGCGGAGCAAATACCATTTGGAGGCTGAGTAGTTTGGACAGTAGTACTTGCTAATGTCGAGGTGGTTGGAGGAGGCTGAGTAGTGGGTGGGGCTTGAGTGGTAGTAGTTGATGTTGTTTGAGGAACCGTGGTTGTTGTTGCTAACGTTGATGTAGTTTGAGGAATCGTGGTGGTTGTTGCTAACGTGGAGGTAGTCTGCGGGGTCGTAGTTGTCGTCTGGGGTGTTGTAGTTGTTGCTACTGTCGTTGTTGTTGGAACCACGTTTGTACGAGCCACTTGTGCCAACCAACGAAAGTTTTGAAATGCTCCCCATTGATTAGGGTTGATCGTCCTTAAAGTCACCATGACCTTTTCCAGCAATGATATAGAAGCCAGCTGTTTGTTGTGGATCGTTTGGTGCAAATGGACAGGCACCAGATGCTAATCCACCACAAGGAGAAGCCTCGGTACATTGGGAAACACCATCAACTTGACAACCCAAATTGTAAAAGCGGAGAAAGTTGACACTTGTTTCATCAAGGCACTGCTGCTCCCCAGTTCCATAATTGCACCCCTCTGGTTGAAGATGAAGACAATTGCAACTAGATGCACCTGGCTCAAAACACTGTGATGGACATCCACCCGTTGCTTGATCATATCCGGTTGTGGCCATTTGCTGTGTTTGAAAAGAAAGCAGGAGAATATGCCGTGAATAAGATAGTATTACATGAACTAGATGTCCTGAAGTTGAATCTACATCTATACAGTATCAAGTGCCGATTCAATACCAATGGCACATATCATGGGCTTACCTGAGCTAGTACACCCGCATAATTCTCACCGAAATAGTTATCCAATTCCCCTTTTATGGTATGGTTTGGAAAATGAGAAGAAAGAAGAGAGGAGTGAGTTTTAAATCAAGTTAGACAGAGACAGAATATCATATCAAACAATACACACATACCAACAAGGGACCGACGCCTTTCCTTTGGTAGTATTAGTTGATCATCATTCACACAAGCGACGGAAGTGTCAATGATATCATCATTAAAATTCCCATTCGCAAATAAAAGAGCTCCAGTAACTTGAGCATTATAATTCCCGGCCAGGGCGGCAATATGGGCTCCTTGACTCCATCCTGATGAGGCTATACCCATACTACAATCAACCGGTGCAGTATCAGAATTACACAGTTGATTAATAACACTACCGGCCCTATCCTCAAAGATTGCTGCACTTTTGGCACGGAAGCCGTCAGCCCCATCATCGCATCCATTGAGATAACTACACCCCGTCAAGACTCCACAAACATCATTATAATCAGCACTAACTGCAACATATCCGTTATCTGCCATTAATTGCAAGTAGTATGTATCCCTATCTGTAATACTTTGCGCATTAGTTGTTCCATCAACGTATACAAATAGAGGGCATTTCGATTTCGAATCGGCATTACACTTTGAATCATCCCAATAAACATAGAAGCAATCAGTACCTGATGTAGAAGGGTATGATCCTGTATCTTGAAGGGTTAGGGTGCCAGATGAAGCAGGATTAGAACAGGTAGTTGTTATTAGATTCCTATTTGCAAGTTGCTGTTGCTGACCGCGGAGGTTGTTGTTATTGTTTTTATTTTTGTTGTTTTGCAATGTTGTTTTGTCGGCGGCTTCGGCGGCCGATGATAGACCGATAACAGCATAGCCGAGAGAGGATAAGAAGGCTTGAGATAGGAGCTTCATTATTAGTATATCTAGACTATAGTATATTGTATGGTTGCTAATGATAGCAGCTGCTAAAGGATTAGATTTCGGCCTTTATCAAGTGCCCATTATATTCTAATACTGCCCTTGGTCGTAATAGTAGCAAGCCCTGTGATGGTCATTCTTTCGGATGTTTGGGGTCATTAAATTTGGATACCGTTCCCTTTGTAGATGATCAATAGAGTAGTATCTAGAGGGCAAGAAGAGGATTAAGTGGGGCTTGAGTTCTGTGTTGTATTTCCATTCAATCTTTAAGTTACGTGACTAATTTGTCTTCTTTCCTTACTCTATTTGCTTGTTCAACATACCCTCGAAACACCAGCACTAGTGATAGTGATACCCCCAAATTAGGGTTAGACAAACACACATCACAACAACTTATACATTCTCAAAGTTGTCAGGTTTAAGGCCAAAGAACTCAGTCTGAGCTGCAGTAGCAGTGGCAGATGTTGGCTTCTGAACGACATCATGAGACTCTACCTCGGCATCCTTGATATCAACTGTGGCCTTACTTGTCATCATACTCAATATCCGATTGGCAAAGTCACCCGAATCTTCAATTTCATATCCACTTGTTAAGGCAGCTACGTCATACAATAGGACAGCAAAGTTCTTTGCCTCATTACTCTCTTCACCCTGAGAGACAATCATACGTTCCAAGTCTTGTACGATGGGATGGGAGGGGTTCACTTCAAGTACAGCTTGGTTCATACTGCCCATCATACCGGCATCGGATCCACCACTGGCCACGTTCTGTGCCTTCATGTATCGTTGCATGGTGGGTGACATACCGTATGCACTTTGGACTAAGGCGGCGGGACTTTCATTCAACAAGTCGGTCATCTTGACTTTTTGTACCTTCTCTGCCAAGGCAGTCTCGAGATATGTCTTGACATTCTTGTGATCTTCGTTCAACTCGTCTTCCTTCTTCTTACGCTCTTCTTGATCTTCGTCGTCAAAGTTTAATCCCTCCTTGGATACATCTACCAACTTGTAATTCTCATCTCCCTTCTTGTAGTTGGTTACTGACTCAATCATGATCTCATCAAGAGGCTCGGTCAAGTATAAGACCTCGAAGCCTCGACTACGGACCTTTTCAGCAGCCGGACTCATCATTGCTTTCTCTTTACCGTCAGCCGTGACGTAATAGATCTGTTTCTGATTCTCCTTCATACCCTCAATGTACTGATCCAAGCTCGTGTATTCCTCTTCACTCTTGGATGAGAAGAATCGAAGGAGGGGAATGATATCATCCTTGTTCCGTTGATCTTCAATGACACCCACCTTTAGGTACTTGCCAAAGTTGTTCCTGTGTTGAGTAGGTGGGATGGGGAGAAAAGTATGCATTAGTAATACCGCAGAGAAGTAAACAAACCAACCACATATACACATATAAACAAACACGTACCAAAACATGATATATTTACTCTCATCTTCATCTTCTTCAATCTCACGAATCATATCCAAACTCTTCCTAACCAATCGTTTGTTAATAATACTCAACACCTTACTCTTTTGTAATATCTCACGTGACACATTCAACGGTAAGTCTTGTGAGTCAACCACACCTCGAACAAACTTAAGCCACCGTGGCACGATATCTTCAAACTTATCATTAATAAATACACGTTTGACATACAAACGAATATTTCGTGCATCCTCATCGAACATATCCTTGGATAATTCAAATGGTAACATCCCCGGAATGTATAGGATTGATTTACATTCAATCTGTCCTTCTAATGAAAAGTGTGTATGACATAATGGTTCATCATATGTTGCCCTGAATGCACTTTGATAGAAGTCTTTATATTCCTCTTCGGTAACATCGGACGGTGAACGTAACCAGATTGGTTTATTAGTATTCATCTGTTCATATCCCTCAGTAGTTTCCGGTACTGTCTTCATCTTTGGTTCGTCACCTTCCTCCTCTACTTCGGCATCCTCATCGGGCACTTGTTTATATTCAGTCTTCTCCTTCCATACTGATATAGGAAACTCTACAAATTCCGAATAATGTTGTAACAAATCTTCCAACTTTGCGGGTTCCAAATATTCCATTGCATCATCTTTTAAATGTAATATTAATCGTGTCCCACTACCCTCAATTGGTTCCATTTGACTTGTATCCTCGGAAATTGTGTACGAGTTGGAAGCATCGGATGTCCATTTGAATTGTGGTGAGTTAGGTTGCATACTTTTAGTAACTACCTCTACTTTATCGGCTACGAGGTATGCTGAGTAGAATCCTACACCGAATTGTCCGATTAGGTTTACATCGGCTGTGTGTGTTGGAGAGGAAGAGAGAGGCAGAGAGGGGGTTAGTTATACTGGATTGTATAAAGTACTCATCATATGTCACAATTGAGTTGCAAACTGCCGCCGCCCCCCAGCTCTCCAAACTGAATCAACAATATCTAAACCACTTAAACTACACACACTTAAACACATATATAAACTTACCACTACCCTCACCCAAAGCCTCCACAAATTTCTTAGTACCACTTTGTGCAATCTTACCTAAATTATTCATTAATTCCGATTTAGTCATACCAACACCTGAATCTTCGATTGTTATTGTTAAATCATCCTTATTGCTTTTGATTTGTATTGCTGGTGATGCTAGTGTGTCACCACTGTCAGTTGAGGAGTCGGTGGAAGAGGAGTCGCCAGTGATACTTAAAAAACGTTTCTTGTCACAGGCATCAGCGGCGTTGGAGACTAATTCACGTAAAAAGACGTCACGGTTGGAATAGAGTGAATTGATAATTATATCCATTACCCGGCCTACTTCTGCTTGAAATCTGTATTATTGCATAGAGTGTTAGAGAGATAATTTGAGCATGAGATGTGTTTATTAGTGAATTGCAATAGAAAAAGATCTATATGCCGTCGGCTCTTCACTAGACCACAATCTTGCAACATATACAAATTGTAGCCTATATATAATATCATCCTGTAGTCTATATATATTGCACTCCCGCATCATCATTCAATGCATTGCAATAGAATGAAGATATGCAAACATTATAGAGAAACTTACTCAAAAGTTTCAGCACTTTCATCAACAGTCTCAGCATCTACGATAGTTGCACTGTCTGACATGCTTAGTGGATTAAACTTTCCCTTGTTGGCCTTGTTTAGACTAGCTGTGTTAGGGATGGCAGTAGTAGTGGAGACAGGGTTGATGGGAGATTGATGATGAGTAGTAGAGGAAGGGACAAAGGCACCTACTGCAATTGCAGAGGATACGATTAGTGTCCATGCTTGTGTTAGCTTCATTGTTTCTGTTGTTGTTCTATTGATCAGTCTGATAATAAGATGATGGATTGATATATAGGTGATTTATGAGCTGGAGTGTTGATGGATTTCTATTGATGACTGACGCCATCATCGAGCCAAAAGATTTCTCTTAGTAATTTTTGTGGTGCGGAGATCAAGATACCCATCTTATTTTCAGGGGCCAATTAGGGGAGGAGGAAGAGTAGTAAGAGAGAGAGATATCAAAACTCATAGAGATAGATATATAATACTAAGCATGTAAGGATCCCTAATTCACAATGTACTTTATCTTACTCTAATATTCTACGGGTTACTCCATCTGGCAAGGAGTTTTTAATAGCTAGTCTACCCTCTGCCTTTCAATATCAACTGTATTATTTTGAGATATACTCCTTGGATTTTCAGATCTCTCTATTAGCCCCTACTTTTACCTTTTGAGGATGCCATTATCTAATCGGTTACATGCCTCACATGATCTAATCGTGATATTGCCACTCATCATTGTATGCGACAGCTTTGTCTCTCTGATCACTTTTGATCTCATCTAAGTATGCTTGATACGCCTGTAAAGCGTTAGTATAATCATCTTTTGTTGCATATCCATGCAAATATAATCGTTTGATATTATCCAAAGCCATCTTGTTTCCTCCCTCAATTGCAAACATATAGTGTTTCAGTGCTCTATCCACATTGCCTGCTTCCTGCTCCTTAACGCCAAGATTGCATCTTGAGATTGCATCTCCCTTCATTGCTGCTAACTCTAGATAATATCTAGCCTTCTTCTCATCTCTTTCTCCATTATCTCCCCTTAAATAAGTATTACTAATATTGTAAAATGAGCCAGCATGTCCAAGCTCTCCAGCCCGATGCCATAGTTCCAATGCCTTGGTCATGCTTCGAGGCAGCCCTAACTCCCCATTAGCATGAAAAATTCCAATGAGTGTGACCGCTTGGGTATCGTTTAATTCCATACGTTTCTTGTACCTTTGGACAATCTCCTCATCCGTAAAAGGATCCAGGGTTCTGCAGAAGGGACACTTATTAGCTTTTTTCTTATCTCGTAATGCATCAGCATGCATACATCCAATGCATATAACTTTTCCACAACATGACATATACATCTGTCCTGTATCCAGATATGGCAACCGTAGGAAGCATATCGGACAATCGTCTTTTTGTGGAGGCTGTTTGAATAAAGCCTCATCATGTAACTCCGCCACTCGCCTTTCACATTGTTTCTTGTGTTTATGTCGGTGCTTCTTTTTGCATGCGGCATTGCAATACATTACTGACATACATTTATTACATGTATTAGTAACATCGGTACCCTCTTTACCGCAATTGGCACATGTATTAGATGACATAAGGGTGATGCTTTATGTGTTGTTATAATAATTTATGATTTGTTGGTATTATAATGTCGTCTCTTGATTATATCGTAGCCTCACTTCTAAATATGGCCACCGTATACTAATATATGAATATCAATAACCAGATAATACTAATCTACTCCTATGTTTATTGTGTATATCAATACCAATATTCAACTTACTAGTATTCAATAAGAGGTACACTAACTTGAACAAATCATAAATATGTTCTTCGTACTAAGTCGTATATGCCAAAGTTCCAATGATTGTGAATTAATATATGATAGCAATGAAAAATGATAACCACCAGCTAATTACAGAAAGGAGAAAGGAGGTGCAACTCAGGAGAAGTACAAAGGAAGTCAATTATGTCATTCATCATCTCTTCTCTAAAACACTAAGTAAGAAGTTTCTGGTTTCTATTATGCTGAAACTTCTTTAGGAAGACAGTCGGCTCATATTAAAGGAGGATAGGATTGTGATGCCTTGTGATGCCTCGCCGATTAGGGGGGAATAGGAAAGTACATTAAATAGTGGTTCTTATGACCTTAGCTTATTCTACTACTCATACCTAATAGTACTCCCAATAACCATCATATGCAGCTGCCTCATCCCTTTGCTCACTTTTAATCTCATCTAAATATTCTTGATTTGCTCGTGATGCTTTGGTATACTCATCTTTTGTTGCATGTCCAATCGAGTATAACTCTTTTATACTCTCAAAAGAATCCTTGTATCCACTTTTCGCTGCAATCATATAGTGTTTCAATGCCCTATCCATATTGCCTTTGTTCTGCTCCCTTAAGCCAAGATTGTGTCTTGCCATTACATAACCTCCCATAGCTGCTAGTTCAAGGTAATACCAAGCCTTCATTTTATCCACTTCCACACCCCAGCCATTCATATAAATAGCTCCCAGATTATTATACGCCCTAGGATGTCCAAGCTCCCCTGCTCGATTATATAATTCCATTGCCTTGTCCATATTTTGAGGGAATCCGTTTGTTCCATCTCTATAGAAACCTGCAAGGTTGCAGATCCCTATTGAATCGTTCAACTCCATTCGTTTCGTATATCTTTCGATCATCAGATGTTCAGTTTCGGCATTAGGTGCGGCCGCTCTGCAATATGGACACAAGTTATCAGCTCTCAATTGTACTGCATGCATACATCCATCGCATACATATTTGCCACAACATGCCATGTATACTTTTGCTTTACCAAAGTGTGGCAATCGTAGGAAGCATATCGGACAATCCTCTTTTAATTGTGGCGGTTGTTTGAATAACTTTTCATTGTGTAGCTCGGCCTCTCTCTTCTTGCATTCCTTCTTATGCTGTGGTCGGTGAGCAATTTGACATTCTCTATTGCAATACTTTACTAATTTACACGCCGTACATGTTTTTAGTTTTCCATTCTCTTCCTCAACCTTCCCACAATTGGCACATGTATTAGACGACATATATTCTCCTTTTCAAATGTAAATCTTACGAGACTATTATGTCGCCTCACTACTCTAACTTTTAGTCTATGCCGTATACTGCCGAAATTATAACGCTGAATTATCAACTAAATAACTAATCACCAGGTCCAGATGCTTTGTGCAATACTACAAAACCATACGCCAACTTGCAAATAGTGAAGTGTTGGTGAATAATAAAAATATGTGCTCTTCGTACTAAGTCGTGTATATGCCTATATAATTCCACTTAATAAAGCATTAAAAAGACCTAAAATACTACTCATATACCTACGTTAATGGCAAATGATAACCGCCGGCTTAGAGAATAATAAGGGGTGTATTTATTAACTAGTATGTAGTCAATCGAATAGAAGTTTCATTTTTGCTCTTGAAACTTCTACTAATTCCCATGAGCGAAGAGGCGGCTGCCTGCATATTACCTTTATATAAACGTTGTTAGTACACGCTATTGTTGCTCACATAGTATTGTTTACCTTATATTAAGTAAGTTGGTACTCAGTCTCTATCTTAATCGACAAAAAAACAATGATACCTCAGTATCCTCCTCATTTTCCACAAACTTGTCTTCTACAATCTCAAACCCTAACTCTATGGAATGAAACTCTCAGCATCCCAATCCCATCCATCGGTACCAACCTTCTTTGTCAATGCAATACCATTCTGGGAGAAATCAACACCATCCCAACCATACTTCATAAAGTTACGAATATTCTGATGATCATCCTTATCGGGTGTTGCTAGTACGTCTCTGTAATATTGTCCCCATAGCTATTGTTGTTCAAATTGTAGTAACATTTGTGAACATGATAAAGGTTAGGCGTTAGGGACGAGATAATGATGAGATATCAGCAGACAAAGAGACTTGCAAATAGTTGTATCCCAACTAAAGACATACCTTAAGTGTAGTATCCTTATCCATATCAGCCAAGGCAGCATAACTTAATACCTTGGCACTACCATCATTCTCTCCAGGTTTGTTAACAATATCACCATTCTTAAATTCAATTAATCCATATTCATATTGTTCATCGCATAATTCGATAAATTCTTCAAATTGTAAGTCATCTCCGCTCATTTCTATTGTATGTGTGTTCGAATGTTTGCGGCGTCGGCGGCGGAGGTTGAGTACAAGATGTGTAAGAGATCAATCGACATATGCAAATATGGTATTATATCACGTTCGTCTCCGCTCTATCTACCGATATTGAAGAGAAGATAACACAAGATATGCACAAAATTTCATTTACTACATACTTACCAAGATTGGCATTGAACAAGTCACATGCCTCACTCTGTGTTTCACCACTAGCACGAATATCATCTAAGAATCGAGCTGGTTTGGAATCATCTACGGCACCACCCAAGGCGGTAGTACCATCCCAACCAAATTCGAGTACGTCATTCTTCTTCGTTGGTCCTCTAATTTCAGCTGCAACTGCGGCAAATTTCTCTTTCTCTTCGGCGTTTAATGATGTGGAAGATATTGAAGTAGGTGTTGGTTGTACTACAAAGGATGTAGTGCCTGATATGGCGGTGGCAAGGAGAGCAATAGACAGCTTCATGGTGACGATAATGGTTTCAAAAAATAAACCACTTGGAAGTGAAAACTGTGAAAACTCATTAGCAGGATAATTGTGTGAGCGTACAAATGACACATAGGTAGTACAATAAGAAGTGTAGCTCTCTATTGTGTATTGACGGTTGATTATTGCCATTAGCATATATAGTATAGTACTTTGTCTATTGTATTGGCGGCGGATTAGATACACGACTTATTTAGTATTAAGATTAAATACTTACTAACAACTAACAACACAAAAATTGCAAGTTAGTGCACCTTTGACCTCTCGAGTTCGAGTGTATTATAATATACTGTGTTAACAATAATCAATACGGCATATTTGCATGGGCCACTGATAAACAAAGTTATATTTATGGTAGGATACATACGGCTTATGCAAAAGAGCAAGGTTCAGGTGTGAGCCGACGATTAATTTGAGACTAGTTATCCATCAACAATTTCTAAACAAGTTATGTCATCTAATACTATTAGTAATACATGTGCCAATTGTGGCAAGGGAGAAGAATCCAGTATTAATCTCAAATCATGTACGGCATGTAAGTTAGTTAAGTATTGCAATAGAGAATGCCAAATTGCTCACCGGCCTCAACATAAAAAAGAGTGTAAAAAGAGAGCTAAAGAATTACATGATGAGGCTTTATTCACACACCCACCACCTGAGGAAGATTGCCCAATATGCTTCCTACGTATGCCATCATTTGGTTCAGGACAAGTATACATGTCATGTTGTGGAAAAGTTATATGCCAAGGCTGTATTCATGTAGCCGATTTGAGAGATGAGAAAAGTAATAGAGTGTGTCCCTTCTGTAGAACTCGAGCACCAACCTCCGAAAAAGAAATGGTGGAAAGATACAAGAAACGCATGGATTTGAACGATGCCACAGCAATCTACAACATTGGATTTTTCTATGCTGACGGGATATTTGGCTATCATCAAAACATGGCCAAGGCATTAGAACTGTGGCATCGGGCAGGAGAACTTGATTATTCAAGGGCATATTATAATATTGGTAATGCTTACAACACTGGCATAGGTGTAGTGGTGGATAAAAAGAAGGCTTGGAATTACTTTGAGCTAGCAGCTATGGGAGGAAATGTCAAGGCAAGGCACAATCTTGGTGCCTTGGATCAGAACAAAGGCAATTTAGATAGGGCATTGAAACACTACATGATTGCAATTGAAGGAGGAAACAAGATGTCTTTGGAGAATATCAAACAATTATACGAGTTTAAACAAGCAGCAAAGGATGATTATACAAAAGCATTGAGGTTATATCAAGCATATCTAGATGAAGTTAAGTGTGACCATAGGGACGAAGCTGCTGCATTTAATGCTGATTGGAAGTATTATTAGGTTACATGGTAAGAATAAGCTAAGGTGCATAAGAATCACTAATTACTATGGATGGCTGAGAATAAACATCTCTGTAATAACCTATCCACATGCAGCAAGTTTGTGGCTTGGGTGATACCTAGAGAGTAAGAGTAAACATTAGGGTTGTTTGTGATGAAAGCAAAGGAGGTGCCCTTCACAATACGAGTTTCCTTGAGTGGTTTGTATCGTGCGTACCCCAGCTGTGCTGCAAGCGAAAGGCGAGAAATAAGCATAGTGAATACTTGTCAATGGAGTGATAAAATGATACTTTAACTTTACTCATATCAAATTATAACACCCGTCTAAAAAATGTGTACACATGGAGAAAAGGCCGTTATCCTATTCCTAAGATTTTCCCTCCATGGCTATACTCCCTATTAAGGATGTGAATTTGTGTGTGTGTGCGTACGAAGAACATGTACAATGGAAAATGTTTGTGTTTCAAAACTCCAAAGAGAGCCTTGAGATTTATTCTCCCCAAAAGGGGTATTACATAAAGTAAATCTTCTTACTAAATTTACCTTCCAGTGTAATCAATCTCTCCGAAGAAATCAGCATCATCATCCTCAGTGGCATTACCATATTGTCCTAACCATAAACTTAAGATGAAGTAATGTCCAGCGAACAAAACAGCCAAGACACGTAAATCATCAACACCAAACCATTCATTGGTACCCTCAGAGGCTAAGGCTGCTGATGATGTTAAGACGGCGGGCATGAATCCAGCGGCTACGGTGGATACTGTCTTCATTACATCGGTTTGTGCTGATGCTGAAAGAGCAGTCTTTACAACATTGGCTATACATATTATATTTTAAGTTCGGGAGTTTTAGAGAGAATAAAAAATATAGGTGAGAAATATACATAAATATGAACAACGATATACCCGAACCCTCCAATAATCTATCATAAACGCCAACGAATCAACCATCCATACGAGCGTATACGAGGTCAATTGCAATCCCCCATAATACCAAGCAGCAACCTAAGGAATCCCCTTTTTTCTCTAACATTGCAACCCAAAATTATATCAATCGAAAGCCCAGAAAAACGATAACACACCTGATTGGGATGGGACAAAGGCCGAGGCCGATGCGAAAAGAGCAAGGAGGGCGAAAACAGTCTTCATCATCTTGATATAGTTGTTTAGAGTAGTCTAATAGGAGCAATTTGTAATCGAGTTGGTGTAGAAAAGCTGGAGTAGGATACTGACGCAGCCTGGTTGAACAATATCCTTCTTTTAAGGTGGGTTCTTACAATTACGATCGGGTACGGAATAGCTCTTCGTCGCATGGAGGTACTTGCCTAATGGTTCAATCTCTACTAGTGGTCGTTTGAGATACCCTTATTGTCGCATAAATGTCACAGTTTGCGACATAAGAGAGTGAGAAAATGGGTTTGATGCCACAACAAAAGCAGCAGCCTATCTAGTCGAATGATGCACGATCATCTCACTCTTCATTATGTCACTGAAGCACAAGTTCACCTTACTAATCATCTCATTGTTTTGAACATTGGCTTGTTGCTAGAGTAAATTTAATCAATCTCTCGTCCACCTATCCTATTGCAATAATGAAGTTTATTATCACCGCCGTAGCAGCAGTTGTTGCCACCTCTAGTGTGGTCTCGGGGATGGAAGCACCCGAGCTCCGTGGACCTGTATTGGTAAGATTATTTTATTATGGTTTATTGTTGTTGAACTTTCATTGCAATGAACATATGATATGTTCATATGATATGAACACATGATATGAACACATGATATGTGCATATGATATGTATTATCTATATCGTCTAACCTATCATATCGTCTCCTCTTCTATCATCGTCGTCGGTGCACCCCACATCACATCATATTATAGATTGATGCCCTCATGGGTTCATCAAAATCTAGCAAGTCAAGTAGTAGTCGTTCTAGCCGATCTGGATCATCCAAATCTAGCAAATCTGGTAGTGGACGCTCTGGTCGTTCAGGCTCCTCCAAGAGTGGCAAGTCAGCCGACCTCTTCGATCGTCAGTTTGTTTATGTAGGCTCCAAGAGTAGTAAATCTAACAGCGGCAGTTCCCGTGCTGGTGGTTCAGACTCGTCCAAGAGTAGTAAGAGCAGTGCTGATATGTTTGACCGTCAATTTGTTGATGTAGGCTCCTCTTCCAAATCTAGCAAGTCTAACAGCGGCAGTTCCCGTGCTGCCAGCTCATCTAAGTCTAGCAAATCAAGTGCTGATATGTTTGACCGTCAGTTTGTTGATGTAGGCTCCTCCAAATCTAGCAAATCTAACAGCGGCAGTGCCCGTGCTGGTGATTCAGGATCCAAGTCTAGCAAATCAAGTTCTGACATGTTCGAGGATCGTCAATTCGAAGAAGTTGCAATCCCCAAGTTCTTCCCCGCTGATATGTCCGAGGAACTATTGGATGAATTCCGGGACAATCATAACCGCAATGGTGGTGGCAATCCCAACAAGCAAAATGCATCCCAGAAACGTCAGGCACAACGTGATGCACGACGTGAGATTGACAATCCCAACCGTTCTCAACGTGAGGAGGATAAGGAAAGGGCACGTAAGACACAACAGTCTGAAAAGCGTGGTAATCGTTCTACTGATCCTTATGATGACAGTTCAGGCCAGCGTGACTATGATGCCCGTCGTGAGGCAACTCGTGTCCGAACATGTGAACGTACCGGTGACAGTTGTCGTTTCTCCGGTCCCAACTCATGGTGTTACAACGACTGTGTTGATGATATTGGATCACGTGGCGCGGCTCGTAACGCCCGTAATGGCGGCCAGCGTGTCGACCAAGAATGTTCCCGTCAGTGTCGTTTCATTGATGCCGAGTGTTATGATTTATGCCGTAACAATGACAGGGATGGCATTTCATTCTGTTTGGATGATTGTGAAAAGAACATTGATGATGATTCTATGCGACGTCGTATTGAAGATCGTACTGATAGGAGCGATTATCCTCGTATTAATGATTGTGAAGGGAGGTGCAGGTGAGTAGCAGTGTAGTCCTATTCTGTTTCCAATTGTTCAAAAGTTCATCTCTATCTTAACTCATTCTTGCCTACCCTCTTCACCAAACACTTTCGACAGGTCTGTCTCTAACAAGAACGGACGCAGGACAGATTGTTTTGTAGAATGTGATGGTGATAGTTTCGACAGTTTCTCAAGTAGTGGTGATGAGTTCCGTAATTTCTCCTGTCGTGAGTGTAACGATATTAACAATTCAAACAGGAGAAACAATTGTTTAGATGACAACAACTGCCGTTAATTAAGAACCATGTGGCCCTCCAAGAATAAAGTCAAGGGCCGGGTCGCCTGAAGAAAGTTGTGGTATTGTCATGTGTTTGTTTTGGGGAATTTGAAGGAAGAAATGGTGTGCATTCAAGGCAGGGGAGGATTAGGGTGCTGTCTAGTTTTTGTTTTGGTTTTAAGAGGAGGGGATTTGATAAGTGTAATGATAAGGTATGGGGATTGACCTTAAGATTAAAGATAACTTGTTTGGAAATAGTCTAGCATTCTTATACTCTAGAGGCCTGCTACTTAGATCAAGGAGACAATCGACCAAGCGGATCAGGAGTTAGTCTAGCCGGAGTATCCGATTCTACTAATTCTAGACTTGAGACGTACTAGCCTTTATAGTGAACACCAGACTATCCAAGCCAACTAAAGACAAAACACTTTGTCAAGTGGCGAAGAAGCATTTCAATTTCAATTGGAGTGGGGAAGAAGATCATCACCTCTCTCTCTTCTCTCTCTCTCTCTGCCTGAGAGTGGATTTATGTTGTGGGTTTCAAAGGATACCAGATAGGATACCAAATATCTTTTTAACTCCGCCCGCGGGCCCGGCGGTTGACTCATTGAGGATTTGCAATACCAGCGGCGGCGTAATCCAATACTTTATTATAAACAGAGGACGAAGGAACTCTCTAACAATGGCAAGACAATCATTATTAATCTTAGCCGCATCCGGCCTATCATCAACAACAACCTCCTCCGTTTCTGCATTCTCTGCAGCTCGTAGCATCCTCAACAGTAGATCAACTCCAACACAACGATCAATGTCAGTATTAGATTCCTTATTCGGTCCCAAAGAATATGCAGCACCATGTGTCATGGGTGATGAATCAATAATGTCCCAAAAGAAACATGGCACGTCTGACGTACCCGTACAGAAAGATTTACGATGGAATTGTGATTATGAAACTGCTGATAGAATTTGTAACTTTAATCGTCATTATGCTGAACATGCTGGATATTGGATGAGTACTAAGTTTGTTGAGGAGGCTAGGGCTGAGGATAAGGAAAATGGTGGGAAGGGTGTTACTTTCTATGGTAAGTTAATAGTTATTTGTGTGCATGTGTGAAATATGTTTATTAATTGCAATTGAGTTTTGTGCATATGATATGCATTTTATTATTATGACTATTTGTCAATGATTTTATACCTCATCATCTCCCTAAACAATATCAATAATGTAACACAGATTCAAATACAGGAAAGGAACTATTCTATGCACCCAAAGGACG